>Ga0222429_100078_pt1 | contig 181043 bp, 143 predicted proteins | sample 1B50Ametagenome_FD_182475 | JGI IMG/M metagenome (GOLD analysis project Ga0222429, IMG submission 182475) | Enriched microbial communities from leaf-cutter ant dump, University of Wisconsin, Madison, United States - 1B50A (version 2) | ecosystem: Environmental > Terrestrial > Nest > Insects... | reverse complement strand
ATAGTGTCACTACGCCGCTATTTCCCTTACAAACGCGCCGGTTCGTCGTTATAGTGTCACTACGCCGCTATTTCCCTTACAAACGCGCCGGTTCGTCGTTATAGTGTCACTACGCCGCTATTTCCCTCACGACCGTGCCTCTGCAGCATGGTTGAGTCGGTTGAGTAGCTCTTAAGTTATTTATTGGGTTAACTATTCTTGCCGTAACTCCCCGGTCGTCGGATTGGCGAGCACAAGGCGCGCCTCGAAATCCTCTCCGTCCGCTTGCTTGAATTTCAGCTTGCCCGTCTTGCCCTTCTCGATCAGGCTGCGCACCATGGCGTCCGTCAACTCCCGGCCGAAGCTGCTCTTCCAAATGACGAAGGAGCAGCCTGCGCGGTATTCGCTGCACCCGTAGCCTTTGCGTCCCATGAATATGTGGCCCGAGCATCCGGGCCGGGGGCAGCGCGCGATTGTGCCGGGCGGTACGCTTCGGGCGGATGACTCAGCGGCTGCCGCCGTCTGAGATGCGGCAGCGCGTCCGGCGCCGCCCGTTTGCTGGCGCGGAGCTCGGGATGCGGATGCCGCGGCAGCCTTGCCTGCGCGGGGCGCCGAGCCTGAAGCAGAACCGCCCGCACGGGAGGAGACTGCCTCGTCCGCTTCGCCTGCGCGGGACGCCGAGGCAGCTCCTCCCTCCGCTCGTCTGCTGCGCGATGCGGACTTCCCCTTGGCCGAACGCGACGACGACGAATCCGCAGCAAACGCCGTCTTCGCCGCCTGTTGTTGGCCGCGCACCCGGTCGACGATCATCGCGGCGAACCGCTTCACGTTGTCCATGAACTTCTCAGCCGAAGCCTGCCCTCTGGCAATCTCGGTCAGCCGCCGCTCCCATTGGCCCGTCATCTCGGGCGAAGCGAGCAGGTCCACGCCGGCGCCGCGAATCAACACGATCGCCGTTCGCCCTTTGCGCGTAATGACGAGACGCTTTCCCTGCATCTCGATATATCCGACCTGCTTCAGCCGCTCGATCGTGGCGGCTCGCGTCGCCGGCGTACCGAGCCCGGAATCCTTCATCGCGTCGCGCAATTCCTCGTCTTCAATCTGCTTGCCCGCGCTCTCCATCGCCTTGAGCAACGTGCCTTCCGTGTACGGCTTGGGCGGCTGCGTCTCTTTCTCCTTCACCTCCACGTCCGTGCATGCAACGGGAAGCACCGGGTTCAGCACGAAAGGCGTCTCCGTCTCCTCTGTCTCGTCCTCGCGCTCCGCCCCCGAACCCGGCTCTTCATTTTCACCCTTCTTGGCCTCGTTCTTCCCTTTGCGGCTGCCCGCACCCTTCTCCTTGTCCGTCTCCTGACCGGCGTAAACGACCTTCCAGCCGTCTGCCAGCTTCTCCTTGATCGTCGTCTTGAACCGTTCTTCCGCCGCCACCGTTATCACCGTATGGACCTTGTACTCCGCCGGCGGATAAAAATGGGACAGAAAACGGCGCACGATCAGGTCGTACAGCTTCCGCTCCTCGGGACTGAGCGCTCCGGGCTTTTTGTAGGTCGGCATGATCGCGTGGTGATCTTCGACCTTGGCGGGATTGCAAACGTTTCGGTTGCCCTTGTGCACAAGACTGCGATTCGCCCCCTGCACCAGTTCGCCGTAATCGGAACTTTGAAGGGAACTCAGCACGCGGTGCATCTCGGGAATGTTCTGCTCCGTCACGTAGTTGGAATTGGTGCGGGGGTAGCTGATCGCCTTATGCTTCTCGTACAGCGACTGGGCGATATCGAGCGTCTTCTTGGCGGAGAAGCCGAATTTGCCGTTCGCGTCCCGCTGCAGCAGCGTCAAGTCGTACAGCTTCCACGGATATTCCTTCGTATCTTTCGCTTCATAGGATTCGATCGCGGTCGGGGCGCCCTTCACCTTGGCAGCCAACTGCTGCGCTTTATCCGGATCGGTGATCCGATCTCCTTGCCACAATCCGCGATATACAGTCGCCGGTTCCTGGGCGAATACGCCGCGCACCTCGTAAAATTTCAGCGAGTCGAACGACTCGATCTGCAATTGACGGTCGTAAATGAGCGCCAGCACCGGCGTCTGGACGCGGCCGACCGACAGCAGCTCGTTATGCTTGGTCGTGAAAGCGCGCGAGCCGTTCATGCCGATCAGCCAGTCGGCTTCGCTTCTCGCCCTGGCGGCTTGGGTCAGGTTGAAGTATTCCGTGTCATCCTTAAGTTGCTCGAAGCCTTTGCGGATCGTCTCCGCCGTCAGGTCGGAAATCCATAGCCGCTTGACCGGGTGCGTGAGGTGAAGATATTCCTTGATCAGCGAGAAAATATGCTGTCCTTCGCGTCCGGCGTCGCAGGCATTGACCAATTCGCCGCAGCGGGAGGCTAGCTCCTTGATAACGCTGAGCTGGTCTTTCGTACGCGGGTTGGGCAGCAGGCGAAATTCGCCAGGTATGATCGGCAAATCTTGCAAGCGCCATTTTTTATATTTGTCGTCATAATGGTCCGGCTCGGCCAATCCGATCAGATGCCCGATCGCCCACGTGATAATATAGTGCTCCCCCTCGAGGTAAGCGCGTTTATTGGCGGCTTTCGGTTCGATGACGGATGCGATATTGCGGCCCATATCCGGCTTCTCGGCGATAATCAGCGTCTTCAACTGCGATTCGTTCCTCTCCCGTTCAGATTGACCTTAAGTTCAGGAACGACGCCATTGGTCGACTTGTTCCTCGGGCACCTGAAGCAGGTCCGCGATCTCCTCCGGCCGAATGCCCTTGCCGAGCATGCGCAGCGCAATCGCGCGCCTCTCGGCGTCCCGGCCTTCTTCACGACCTTCTTCACGGCCTTCCTCGCGGCCTTTCTGCAATCCTTCTTCCAGACCCTTCTGCAGTCCTTCCTCCAAGCCCCAACGCTTCCAAGCAGGCATAAGTTCCATGATCTCTTCCTCCTTGACGATTTGTTGGTCCTGCAATTCTCGCAAAATCGATCGGTCTTCTTCCTCTATCGGCTTGAAATATAAGTCCGCCACGGACATGATCAACGCCATTCTCGCATCGTTCTGCTTCCCTCTCATCCGAAACAGCATGCGCAGGTAGGCGGTTCTCAGCTCTCTGCGCTCTCCCTTATTATATCCCATCTTGGCCATCAGCGCAGCGGCAACCGGATTGTCGGAATCGATGAACTTGCGCCAGCTCAGCTTCTTAAGATTTACTTTGAGGTATCGAAATCGAATGATTTCTCCCAGCGGGTATGAGATGACAAACTCATCAGGCGCATCCCAACCGTCATCAACCGCAATCACTGCAATCGGAATGATGCAGCGATGCGAATGGCGGTGCCTCTCGTAAAGCCGACCATAATAAATATACATCCGTTCGGCAAAATCCGGGTCACGGTAAGCATTCGGCTCCAGGTGGATCAACACGAACGCGTTTTCCGTCTTGTACCGGGTCTCGAACAGCAAATCCAGCGTTCTCGCAGATTCTCCGACAACGTCGACAAGCAGTTCCTGCATCAAAAATTTTGCATCCCGATGATCAAGCAGCTTGTCCAGTTCAGGAAAAAACAGCTCGATGAATTCCGCAAAGAAAGTTTGCAGCAATTTTTTGAACGCTTCATCGTGCGGTATTGCGTGATTGAAATCTTGCTTGTCGCTTTTGGTCCGATCCATCTTGGGCACCAACTTTCCAAAACGCAAAAAACGCCGCCTGCCCCTGTGCCAGGGGGAGAGCGGCGCGTGCTTCGCGTCCGATTCGGATTCGCTGTCGATCCGGTTGATTGTACTTTACCCCGCCGAATCGGAGATGTCAACCCATGACCGCCAGCGCCTGCAACGACCGATGCGGAAGTAATTCCCGTTTGATCTGTACAACTTGGCCCGGATCGATACCCTGCCCATACATCGCGTCGAGAAACAGGCTGATCATCTCATCGTTCTGAGGCTCGCCCTCGATGGACATCGCAAAGACGCGGAACGATTCCCGCTCCACATCTACGACGAACTGCAAAAGGATGCGGATCTCTCGGCCGTTCAGCATGGCATCGCCCTCCATGTTCACATAATTCAGGCCATCCTCTGCGACGAATCCTTGCCATTCGGTGGAGTCGAAAAATTCAGCAGCGGCTTCTTCAACCGTGCGGCCGGGATAATCGTTCATGATGCCGTTCTGGACAATGCGCACCGCCCGGCTTCCCGAGTCTCCGGCAGAAGTTTCCAACAAACCGAAAGCAGCTCCGTACAGGATAACGGAACACAACAGGCTTACAAACCACACGATCGCATACGAAGGGAATTGGCGCAGTTTCGCAGCTCTGATCGAGAGATATACGGGTACAATCAAAGCCCATCCAAGCGCTGGCGCCGGCCGGCCGTCATGACTCAAAGCTTTCCGATCCTGGGCACACAGCACGAAATGGACGACAATCGTCGCCACCCATAAAGAAAAAGCATTCGTCCCGACAACGATGACGAAAAGAATATTTGTAAAAGCCGCCAGGACCGGAACCGATGCCAACCACCAGGCATATGTATCGTTCGTCGATCTGCGGACAGCTTGCAGCGGCGCCTGAAAATAGGAAGCGAACTCCGTCGCCGCGATCGGCGCCCAATCCGCCATGCCTTCCCGCCATACGAGCGTATCCGGCGTAAGCAAACCGCTTGCGCACAACGCATGCATCCGCTCTTCCGCGAGCGGCCCCACTCTCTCATTACGGGTGAAATAATGCCATTGCCTGACGGCAACCGCCGCGCCGCATTGACTGCAATATTTCGACTCCCCCAAGTTCGGATTTCCGCAATGCCGGCAATAATGGTCTTCCAACTCTATTCACCTCGTTCGAGGATTGTCCCGCAAATCTTGTCTGTCGACAAAAACATTCGACAAACAGAAGGAAATCCCCTCCATTTGCCGAACAATGTCATCCCTTATCTCGCCCGCCCAACTCGCGAATGGCTCCGCTTCAGATCAGCAGCATCGCCGCGATCGTCGTCACGACGAGCCCGATCGCCACCGGCTTCAGGTTGCGCCGCGCCAGCTCGAACGGGCTCACGCCGCAGATCGCCGCCGCCGGGATGAGCGCCCACGGGATCAACGTACCGCCGCCTACCCAGATGGCGGCAACCTGACCGAGCGCCGTCAGCGTGTCCGCCCCGCCGGTCGAAACGGAGAACATGTGCGCGATCGATCCGACCAGCGAGATCCCGGAGAAGCCCGAGCCGTCCATCCCGGTAATGGCGCCCGTCGCCGTGAGCGTAGCGGAGGCGACAGCCCCGTTCACGGGAACGTGATTCGCGAGCGCCACGCCGAGATCGTTGACGATGCCATGCGAGCCCTGCAGCAACCGGTCACCGAACAGCTCCACGAATGCAGAGTCGCCCAAGTAGAAGAAGGCGGCGATCGGAATGACCGGGCCGAACACCCGGAATCCGAACTGGAAGCCCTCGATCAAGTAAGCTGTCGTCTCTTCCAGGCCGCGGTTGCGATGCGCAAGCATCGTCACGCCGATCAGGATCAGCACCGCCGTGCCGCCGACGAGCGCCGTCGCGTCGCCGCCCTGCAGGCGGAAGGCGAACATTGCAGCCACGTCCGCCAGGAACAGCACGCCAATCGCGATCGCAACCAGGCGCTTCACTCCCTCCGGAAGCGCCGCTCCCGAACGGACTACGACGCCCAGGCCTTCGCCCGGCAAGCCGCTGCCCGATTTCCCGACCAATCCGTCCCGCCACTTGCCGTTCTTCTGGTCCCGCCGCATCATCCAGAAAGCAACTGCCGTCGTCACGGCGCCCATGATCACGACGAGCGGCACGCTTGCTTCCATGACTTGCGATACCGGCAAACCCGCCGCATCCGCCGTCAGCTTGGGTGCTCCCTGAATGATATAGTCGCCCGACAGCGCAATGCCGTGCCCGAACAGGTTCATGGCGATCGCCGCGCCGAGCGCCGGCAAGCCGACCCGCAGCGCCACCGGCAGCAGCACCGCCCCGATCAGCGCCACGCCCGGTGAAGGCCAGAAAAATAGCGATGTGATCATCATGATCAACCCGATTCCCCAGAATGCCATTGCCGGAGTGCGCAGAAACCGCGTCAACGGCCGTACCATCGTCTCATTGACCCCGGTAATGATCAGCACCCGGCTCATGGCCACGATGATCGAGATGATGAAGATCGTCCCCAGCAGTTCTTTCGTCGCGTATATGAAGCTGTTGAAAATACCCGCCACTGAGCCGTTCAGCGTCTCCGTCGCGATCAGCCCAAGCGCAAAAATGCCGGCTACGCAAATAAGCGTCGTATCTCTGCGTCTGATCAGCAGCGCCAGGATAAACACGATGAATACCAGGTAAACCCAATGCAGCGCTGTCAATTGCACATTCATGCGTATCACGCTCCAGGTCTCCGGAATAATTCAGGATATGCCCGGAGCCCGCTGGGCGTTCGTCGCTATACAGGCGCAGGCGTGCATGGCATTGCGAACGATCATCCGCTACAATGGGAGAATCGAATCCTACCGGAAAGGAGAATGACCGCATGCCAGCCGTCAATCGCCGACTTGTCACCGACTGCGATATGCAGGACGCGATGGATCGCGGCGTCTTGATTCGCGTATTCGAACAAAACCATATCGTCCAGTCAGGCGGCACGATCGTCCGTTTCGACGACCGCACAGTCGTCATCCAAGCCGGCGTAAGCGATGTAACTTATTACGCGCGATCGGATTGCGAATTTTTCGAGCTCAAGCGCTCCTGAAATGCCCCTCCTACCGCCCCCTGCGCGCTTTCACGCAATGCAGCTTATACCGGATGCCCCACGCCGCTCCGTAACGGACGATTCGGTTCAGCATGGCACGGCTCGGCAATTTGGAGAACGGGCAAGGATCCGGCCTTGTATTCGCTTCAATGATCCACAACCTGCGATTGCGATCGACGGCCAGATCGAGGCCAATCTCCACAAGGCCCGGGTAGACGCGATGCAGCTTGCGGGCAGCCTGCAAGCCGATCTGCCTTATGCGACTCTGCAGCGAAGCGCCTCCCGGAAGCAAACGGTTCGCCGGGTAAATCGTGCCACCTTGGCTGCCGTTCGTCACAATTTTGCGCGGATGCGCCACTCTTCCCGCGATCCCCGTAACCGTCCAATCGGTTCGGGGCATCCGCTGCACGACCACCCGGAGGTCGAACGGCCGTCCGCCGAACTTCGCAAGCCTGATTCCTCGCTGCACCATGTACGGCCGACCGCCGGTCTCGCGCTTGATCGCCGCGTATCCGGATGCATAATGCGCATGCTTCCTTCTTCGCACGCCCGCTTGGTATCGCAGCCCACGGCCGGCCGAATCGACCCGCATGACGCCCTTTCCGAGCGAACCGACCACCGGCTTCACGTACACCATCCGATATCTCTCCAGCATCGCCCGCAAGCTCGCCTGCGTCATGCGCCGCGTTTCCGGCATATGGGCGGATAAGGCGGGATGGCGTCTCAGCGCCTCATGCTTGGCCCACTTGCTGCTGATGTTTCGGGCATATTTCGCCATTTCATTCCACGTCCTTTCGTCCGTTTATCATATTGTCGATTGCCTCCGCCGCGACTCCGTCATTCGCCTTATGCGCCATTCGTCCCGCTCACGCGGACCTGTCCGGCATCATATGATGTACCGATCATTACGGAGGTGAACAGAGCATTGTCCGACATCGGCTTCATCAGGCAATCCGCGCAAGCTGCGGCTGACCGTTATCCCTGGTACGCGGAGCTGCTGCGCGAATGCGCGGAAGGATCGCTGCCTCCGCTGCTGACCGCTCCCTTGCTGGAGCGGCACTTGTACGACCGGCTGCTCGATGCCCCTCCGGACGCCTCCCTCTCCGTTTACCGCACTTCCGGGACGAGCTCGGGCATTCGCAAAACGATTGCTTACTCCGAAGCGGACGAGCAGCGTTATATCGACATCAAGGCGAAAATGTATCGGGAATGGCTTCATGAAAACGGCGGCGAAACGAACGGCAACGGACACGAAAACCGAAATGATGCGCCTATCCGCACGGCTTTGATCGACATGGGGACCGGACATGCCGCCGCGACCGCGCTGGACGTATTCGCCAAGCTTGGCCTGGATGCGCAATCGCTGCCTTTCTCCCTCCCGATCGAACAGCATCTGGAGCGGATCGAAGCCTGCCGTCCCGATCTGCTTTATACGATGCCTTCCATTCTGGAACGAATTGTACAGCGTTCCCCTCATCCGCATGCGCTCGGCATTCGCAAAGTCATTCTCGTCGGCGAAGTCGCTTCGCCGTCCTGGCAGCGGCAGATCGCCGCACGGCTCGGGATCGCGCCGGAAGAGGTGCTTGATACGTACGGATCGATCGAAATCGGTACGATCGCCGCTTATTCCCGCGAGCTCGGCCGGTACGTGCTGGCGGAAGGCTTGTACGCAGAGGGCGTCCCGGCAGAGTCGCTCGGCGAAGGGTTCGAACCGCTTGCGCCGGACGAGCGGGTGCTCGTCCTGACTTCAGCCGTGCGCGAAGCGTTTCCTGCCGTTCGCTACGTCACTTACGATGTGATTCGGGACCTTAGGAACGAGCGGGCCGACGGCGCCTGGCGGCAGACGTTCGCGAGCATCGTGAAGCGCATCGGGCCCGAGCTCAAGCATGGAGAAAAAATCAGTCTCTACGATATCGAAGAAGCGGTACTGGGGCTTGTCGACGACGCGGCGATTCGCGTAACGGTACAGGGGCGCCGGTTGAATGTGCGCGTGGCCAGCCGCCGGCGGCACGAAGCCGGGACGGAGGCGGCCATCCGGCAAGCGATCGAATCGCAGGTGCCCGAAATCGGGACGATGATCCGGGGCGGCTTGCTGGAGCGGATCGAGGTCACGCTGGCGGACGGCGGCGACGAGGACGGGAAGTGCGGGGACGGCGGTGGCAGCATCAAAACCCGTAAAATCCATTACGAAGCGTCTGACGCGCCATGACGGCGCCGCAAGCGGATGAAACCGTCCTGTCCGCCATCGGTCATACCCCGCTGGTGCAGTTGCCCCGCCTGTTCGCCAATTCCCGGGGCATCCGGGTGTATGCCAAGCTGGAGCTGCTGAATCCGGGCGGCAGCGCCAAGGATCGGCCCGCGCTGCGCATGATCCGCGAAGCCTGGCGTCTCGGCCGGATCGGTCCGGGATCCGTCATCGTGGAATCCAGCTCCGGCAATACCGCGATCAGCCTGGCCATCCTGTGCGCGCAGTATCAGCTTCGTTTCATCTGCGTGGTCGACCCGCGCACGGCCGCAACCAATCTCGCCATCCTTCGGGCGCTTGGCGCCGAGATCGACACCGTGACGGAACCGGACCCGGCAACGGGCGAATTTTTGCCGGCCCGGCTGAACAGGGTGCGCGAGCTGTTATCGGCCGTGACGAACAGCTACTGGCCGAACCAATACGAGAATGACGACAATTGGCGTTCCCAGCGAGAGCTGATGAGGGAAATCGCGGAGACAGCCGGGCCTGTCGACTGCGTGGTCGGCGGTGTCAGCACATGCGGCACGATGCGGGGATGCGCCGATTATGTGCGAGAGCAGACGCTGCCGACCCGGATCGTGGCTGTCGACGTAGAGACAAGCGCCATCCTTGGCGGACGGCCGGGCAGGCGGCTGTTTCCCGGCATGGGCGCCGGCATCGTGCCCCCATTCGGCAAGCAGCCATTCTGGGACGAAGCGATCGCCGTGTCCGACGAGGAGATGGTCGCGGGATGCCGCGCCTTGGCACGGCAGGAGGGGCTGCTTGCCGGACCTTCTTCCGGCGGCGTGGCAGCCGCGGCGCTGCGAATGATGCGGCAGTTGCCGGACCGGGCGACGTGCGCGATCCTCTTGCATGACCGCGGCGAACGGTATCTCGATACCGTCTATTCGGACGAATGGGTGCTCGGCAAATTCGGGCGGATTCCGTCACTCGACCGCGAGGAGGATTCGGCATGCGAATCTTGAACGATGAACATATGAACAAGCTGACGGCGGACTGGCCATCGCTCGTCGATTGCATCGAGCGAGCGGTTCGCGCCATGGATGCCGGAGATTACGCGCAGCCGATCAAGCCTTACTTGCGCTATCGGGATCCCCGCAATCGGATCATCGCGATGCCCGCTTATCTGGGCGGCGAATTCCATACCGCGGGGCTCAAGTGGATTGCCAGCTTTCCCGGCAACCGCGAACGCGGGATGCCAAGAGCGCACGGCGTCATCGTGCTGAATCGCGCCGATACCGGCGAGCCCTATGCGATACTGATCGGCGGGCGCCCCAACTTGTTGCGCACCGCTGCGGTCAGCGGACTGACGATGCGCCGGTTCGCCCAAGCCCGCCGACCGCCGCGGCCGCTGCGCGTAGCCATTATCGGTTGGGGTCCTGTCGGTCGAACGCACCTGGACATGTGCGACGGCTTGTTCGGGGATGCGATTGGCCAATACTTGCTGCACGATATTCGCGGCATCGAAGTCTCGTCCATTCCGGCCGGGCTTCGAAGCAAGGCCAGCCCCGCTGCGGATTGGCAAACGGCCTATGCCGATTGCGATGTTTGCATCACCTGCACCGTCGCGGACCGCCGGTATATCGATGCCAAGCCGCGTGCCGGATGTTTGTTGCTTGATGTCTCGCTGCGTGATTACGAAATGGAAGCCATCCGCGATGTGAGGGCGGTATTCGTGGACGATTGGGACGAAGCGTGCCGGGAAAACACGGACATCGAGCAGCTCCATCTCGCGTGCGGATTGCAGCGGGAGCATACGCGCACGTTCGCGGACATCGTATGCCGCGATGCGCTCCATGAGCTGCCGAATGACGCCGCCGTTCTATTTTGCCCGATGGGTATGGCCGCGTTCGATCTTGCGGTCGCCAATTGGATCCTGACGCGCGCGGAGAAGCAGCACGACCTTGGGCTGAACCTGTAAATTTCTGCTGTTCGCTTGACACGGGTCGGCCGCTCGGAGTATAGTGGTCACAAATAAGCGAACGAACATTCGGGAAGCACCCGTAAGTCGAGGTTAAGGACCTCGTCTTGCGGGTGTTTTTCGTTTGCTTTGTCGCCTGAATAAGGAGGAACCGCGATGATACGCACAATCGTGATGAAGGGTTGTTCCGGACTGTCCGTACTTATGCTGTGTTCGCTGATCGCCGCTGCGCCGGTATTCGCCGCCGACCCGGCGCTGACCGTCACCCAGAAGAAATCATACGACAAGACGCTGACTGCCGCAGACAGCGCATCCGCCGCCAAGCTGAGGCAGCAGTATGGAGAGTTCGAGTCCTTGCTGAAGTCGAGCCGGGAATGGGATCAGAAGATTGACCAGTTGCACAAGACGAACACGGACAAGGAAGCCTCCTTGCGCAAGCGAATCGGGCAGATCGACGCAGCCAAGCTGGACAAGCTCAAACAGGCATGCGAGCAAGCCAAGTCCCATTATCAGAGGTTGAACGAATTATACCGTTCGGCCAAGCAACAATTGACTGTCGCCAAGAAGAGCAAGAACAAGTTGCTGATCAGCATCTTCCAGGCGCAAGTCGACGGTCTGAAGCTGACAGTGCAATTAGCCAAGCAAGACAGGCAGAGCAAAGAATCAGCTTATCGGACCGCCAGCCAATCCGCGCAAGCCAAGATGAAGAAGATCCGCGGCACCCTGTCCGGCATCGATCCGATCCAAGTGCAAATCCGGGCGGCCAAGGCGGCTTTGAAGGCGCCGAAGAACAGTCGTTCGGAAGTATGGACCGGCTTCAAGAAGTCGCTGACCAAGCAAGATGCCGCGAATGCCGTCCGGCTGCTGTCCACCGTGAACGGGCTTACGCGGCAACTGATCGATCGCCAGCAGCATATTTACGAGTTGGAAAGCAAGATTGAGGCCCTTAATCGCACCGCCGAAACCCAGTTGAATCAGGCATGAAGCAGCTATTGGCGAAGTTTGGAAGGATGAGAATCAATTCAGATTCGGCATGAGATCCGGGCATTCATGCTATAGTTTGTCTCGTCCAGATTCGCTTAATTACGGAGGTATAACATGAAATTTACAAAATCGCTAATCAAAGTAACGATCGCAGCCATGTTGGGATTATCGCTGGCCGCCCTGCCTCAACTCGGCACCGGCAGCACGAACGTCGCTTCCGCAGCCGTATCGTCGAGCGCCAAAGCCGCCAAAATCGTCAGCTTCGCAAAGTCTTTGCGGGGCAAAGTCACGTACAAATTTAACGTCAACAATCCGGGCAGATTGATCTTCGATTGCTCTTCGTTCACCAAGTATGTATTCGCTTCCCAAGGCGTCAGTCTGACGTGGGGCTCGCAAGCCCAGAGCAAGCAAGGCAAGTATGTCTCCAAGAGCAACTTGAAGGCCGGCGACCTTGTGTTCCTGAGCGTGTCCAAGAAGGGCCAAATCAATCATGTCGGCATCTATATCGGCAATGGCCAATTTATTCACAACACGATTGGAAAAAACTTCAATGGAATTCTCATTAGCAATCTCAGCAGCTATTCCGACCGTTACATCACGGCTCGCAGAGTGCTGTAAATCGGACAAGCCGCGGTATTTGATAAGCCAATTCTACGCTTAAGGGGGACCCTGCATGACAATCGCTGCCCGAATCCGTAGATTGATGCTCGTCTCCACCTTGAGTTTGTCACTGATTCCTGCTGTACTGATCGGTTCCGGCAGCGTACATGCGGCCACGCAGACGAGCAATTCGGCAACTGCCGCCGCAGCACAGCAATCATCCAATGCATGGAGCCAGGAGCCGTCCGACGCAGCCGATCGAATCGTCGATTTCGCTCTATCCCTGAAAGGCAAAGTAAGCTACGTGTTCGGGAAGAACGAACCTGAGGCTTTTATCTTCGACTGCTCCTCGTTTACAAAATATGTGTATGCTTCTCAAGAGATATCGCTGCAATGGGGCTCCCGCGCACAGAGCCAGCAGGGGGAGTACGTGCCGCAGGATGACCTGCAGCCAGGCGATCTCGTCTTCTTCAGCGTAGGCACGCCGGGCCGGGTGAATCATGTGGGCATCTATATCGGAGAGGACTTATTTATCCATAACACGATCGGCAAGACGTTCAACGGCTTGCTCGTCAGCAAGCTTGAAGAATATGGCGATCGGTACATCACGGCGCGCAGGGTGCTGGAATCCTCAGACAACTGAAAATCGTCATCCCCAAGGCCCGTCCGGCTATTCGCCTGGCGGGTCTTTATCATTCAGATTTTTGAATTTGAACGATCATAAGCGAATTGGCGAGAGCGAGACGGGGAGACGACCTCGTCGCCTATCTCTCGCGACCGACCGCCGTATCCGACAATTTGGCGACCACAGCGCCTCCGCCAGCCGACCGCCGCTGCCTGCTCGGAAAGGGGGCAGTTCTGTCCCTCCATGTTATACTTTCTGAAACGCATATAAAAAAAACAGTCCCCTAACCGAAGTTAGGGGACTGTTCTCGTGATCAAGCTTACAGCTTGACGACATTCTCGGCTTGCGGGCCGCGATTGCCTTGAACGACGTTGAACTCAACGCGTTGACCTTCGTCCAAAGACTTGAAGCCTTCGCCGACGATTGCGCTGAAGTGAACGAATACGTCGTTGCCGCCTTCAACTTCGATGAAACCGAAGCCTTTCTCAGCGTTGAACCATTTTACTGTTCCTTGTTGCATATGTGGCACCTCCTTTTGTACGACGTGACTTTTTCATTTCGAACGAAATAAAAAACTCACATATTGTACAAGGTTATACGCTTGAAATGATAACCCTCTACACTATGCGAGTTCAGGTCAAAATTCAAAGCACGCTCATCGTATCACACCTCTGGCAAGAAAGCAAATCATTTCGCAGTTTCTCCGGGGCAATCGCTTACGAAAGTATGGTCGTGTGGGGGATGGTGGGTATGGTGGCGAGCGAAATAAGTGGAAAAGTCCAGTTGAATGGCCGCGATCTGAGTCGTAAAAAAACAATTAACTGGTTAAGTCCATCTATTTCGGCACCGGCGGCCTCGTTTGCCCCTGCTTGTCCGAATTTAACTGGACAAATCCATTTAACCGCCCCACACCACGCCAAATCATACGCAATAACTGGACAAATCCATTTGTTTGCAAACCGCTGTGAAGTCCGCCGCGGAATTCGTAAGCGATTGCCCTGGCGTTCTGGCAGGAAAATCGCTTACGGAAATCTGAAAGGAAAAACCCCGTTCGAGTGCCGCAAACAGCTCAAGAGAGGTACGCAACTAAGGGAAAATCCCGTTCGAGTGCCGCAAACAGCTCAAGCGAGGTACGCAACAGGGAAAAACCCCGTTCGAGCGCTGTCGGGGATTCGGCGTAAATCCGTAAGCGATTGCCCTGGCAGTTTCTCGTTTGCAGTTCCCGTTTTGCAGCTTCCGGAGGGAGCCCAACCCTTGCGGGTTGGGCGCGTTCAATGCGCGGGCACCGCTTCGCCTGCACCGGCATCCGCATGCACGAGCACAGAGACCAGTTCTTCCGGGCTTGCCTTCGGATATTTCGACATGCGGCTCGTGTTGACGAGCACCGGCAAACTCCTCATCTCGCTTACCATAGCTGAGCGGCATTTGGGACAATCGGGCTCGTCCTCGAATGTGAAGTTGGCCCGCATCCACCCGTTGCAATCATCCCGGGTGCAGGACCAGACAGGCGTCATCGCTTCAGGCAATTCTTCGAATGTTTTCTTGCGTGAGTACATGCCTTATGCCCCCTTTCCTCTGATAGGGAGTTTGCAGAGCAAACTCTTACTACCATAGGATGCCCAACTCCGCTCTTTAATCCCCCCATTCGGCTTGAAGAAAATGCAACAGCCAATCGAACCCGCTTACGTCAGCGGCACAAACCGCCCTTCATTCGCCCAGTAGATCCGATCGGAGACAGGATCGGGCAGCAGTCGATGGTTGCGCCACACCACGTCGTCGAATCTCGCCCGCTTGGCGAGACGGTTTGCCCTCTCCAGCGTGTCCATGCGCTCATCGGATCTCATCAGCAGCGTATACTTGCGGTTCGGAAATGCGATGAGAAAGTTGGGAGGCAGGTGTCTCCTGGCCCTGTCGGGCTGCAGAAACTGGCATTCCACCGGATAAGGGTTGTCCATGTAGGCTTCGACATAGCAAGACTCCCGGTATGGACTTTGCAGCAATATTTTGGGCGGCATCCAGCCTTCCGACTTCAAATTCCGGTAAGCGACCCGTCTTACCCGCTCCTCCGTCAAGCGCGGATGCTGCGCCAGCAAGGTTTTTCCAATTACCTTTGAGTAACTGTCCTTGATTTCCAGATAAACGACCTTCAATCCCGGCAAGCTGTCGTCTCCCAGCATGCCGGAAGCTTGCCCCGCTTCTTCGACGTACCGCGAATCCCGAATCGCCGGATAGATGAATGCCGGGTCGAGCTTCGCAACTTCCTGCATCCGGTCCCGCATATCAAGCGAGACGCGAATCGTTGCATTCAAGTAATCGACAGCCGCATTCAAATCTCCTGTCCGCATATAAGTCGTATACGTGTTGTGAAGGCTGATTTGCGCGCGCTCGTCCTGCTTGGATTCGTCGAATACTACCTCGAGCAGCAGCGGTTCTTCCGCTTGCGAATGCACCGCCAGCTGCAGAACGCCGCGCAAGTGCTGCGCCATCATTTCTGCGAAATCCTGGGGCTTGTCGTACAATCGAACGGGAATCATAGGCATGTTCCTCCTTTAAAAGGGAGTTTGCAAAGCAAACTCTCACCGCGTGAAATTCCAGCTTGTTCGTGACGAAAAAACAAAAAGCCCCCGACAGAACGCAAAATGCGTTCCGACAGGGGCGTGCTTCGCCGCTGGAATATGTCTATAGCTTATCACGATTCTCCTTAAAATGGAAGGGAAACCTTGCGACAGCCAGGGCAATCGCTTACGAATTTGACAAATATCTGAGGTCAGCATCATTTTGGCGGGAGCGACGGGCGCACATGGTGCGGACAGCATCATTAGGGCGGTATCGGCGGGACATCGGGCGCACATGATGCACAATCTATAGTTATTGCTTTGGAGCAATAACAGTCTCGCTTCACGATCGAGATAACTATTTTTATTGCGTTCGAGCAATAAATCAAGCGAATAATGGAGGTGTGGCAGAATGTCGGCTGAATTGTTGCTCGAACGCAATAATTCGACGGTCCTTCGTAGTTGAGGAAGAGAATTGTTGCTTAAATGCAATAATTTCTAATCCGTTAAAATCCGTAAGCGATTGCCCTACGCGACAGCAGAACAATCGCTTAAGAGCTAGTATAACGATCCAGAAATAATGTAACTATGTTCCCAAAAAAGTTTGTGGTGTAGTCTGGACCTAGCCCAACAAAACCCGGTGGCAGCACCTCAGCAACTGCGAACGTGGTCCCTAACCCGACCAAGCCCGGTTACAGCACCTCAGCAACTGCGAACGTGGTCCCTAAACCGACAAAACCCGGTTGCAGCACCTCAGCGACTGCGAACGTGGTCCCTAAACCGACAAAACCCGGTTGCAGCACCTCAGCGACTGCGAACGTGGTCCCTAACCCGACCAAACCCAGTTACAGCAACTCAGTCACTGCGCACGTTGTCTCTAAGCCCGACCAAACCCGGTTACAGCATCCCAGCAACTGCGAACGTGGTCCCTAACCTGACCAAACCCGGTTACAGAGTTTAAATAACGTTACTTCAGGATCGTTCTACTAGTCCCAGGCGGAATTATAGCGAAAATGTGACTGTCGATTAATTGTGGATCTGGCAAAACAACCTGTGCAGGCAGCGCAACGGAACTCAAGAGCCTTAATCGGCAATAAAGGGTGTTTTGGAAAAGCTAACGGAACGGAGGGCCTTTATTAGCGACAAACATTGCAAAAATCACCGTAAAACCGCGGAATAACGGCGCTGTGTTCCGTTAAAGCCCAGAGCAGAACCCTCTTCACCGGATAAAGACTCTGTGTTCCGTTACGACGGATTGCCATGCGAAAGAGCGATGCTTCGTGCGCAATGCATTCTGTTAACAATTAATCGGCAGTCTCTGGCAGGTCCTTATCAGCGACAAACATTGCCAAATCGACAGTCTCAAAATCGCTGTAATTCCAGCAATCCACCCCATCCAAGGCAGATTCTTGTCTCGATTCGTAAGCGATTGCCCTGCTTGCGGCCGCTTCCCGCGAAGATTCACTCTTTATTTGCGTCCGTAATCCGCCTTGATCTCGCCCCACTCCGTCGTCTCCCACTTGAGCAGCTTGTTCGCGTAGCGATTCGCCTGCAGCCATTGCAGCGCCCGATCTACAAGCGTCCACACTTCGCGGGTCGATTCGTCGCGGGGCAGATTCGTGGCGACTTCCTTCTGCTTCACCCACTTGATCGCCGTGCGCGAATCGCTGTACACGGTCTTCCCGCTGCCCAACTGCTTCAAATAAGCGAGCGCATGGACGATCGCCAGAAATTCGCCCAGGTTGTTCGTTCCCTTCTGAATCGGGCCATGAGAGAACAGCACCTCGCCCGTGCGGGTGTCCACTCCTTTATATTCGATCGGCCCGGGATTGCCGCGCGTGCCGACATCGACCGATATGCTGTCGTAATCGATGGCGGCTTGCGGCGATGCTGCGGTCTTCGTCTTCGCGCTCGCCCGGCCTTGTGCGAAGCTCCGCTTCCAACCGGCCTTCCAAGCCTGCTCCGCCTCCGCCTTCGATTCGAACGATTTGTATTTGGCATCGGTGAAGCCGTCTACTTGCGCCTTGCAAGCTGCCCAGTTGTCGTAGATTCCGGGCGATTTGCCTTCCCATACCACATAAAATTTCGACTTCGCCATTGTCCTCTCCTTAATCCTAATATCAACGGGTGGGTATACAATTACCTGAATTATATCATACGCGTCTATTGGGGCTGTTGTCAGGCGGCACTTATGGTAGAATAATAAAGTCTCAACAAGATCCATCATCCTAAAACGGCGGTCATCTCCTCCATGAATTTATTCAACCAACGCGCCAAAGGCATCAGATTATCCGTGATCATTGCGATGATCGCGTTATTTTCCGTGTGCGCGACCTTCATCGTGAATACGGCCGTCAGCTACCGAACGCAGACGAGTGCCCTCCTCGACAACAGCCTCGAGATGAACGGGATCACGGCGCAGGAACTAAGCCGGACGACGCAAACGATGGTCGAATCCATGCAGGATGCGATTCGCAAAGCTGCCGAAGCGCTGCAAACGACAGACCTCGATTCGACGAATGCCGCGAACCTGCTCGATTTTTTCCTGAACACGACACCCTACTTCAATTCTACGGTCATCGTCAATTCCGAGGGCATCATTAAGGCTACTTCACCCGGCACGCTGAACCTGATCGGGCAGCAATTGACGTCGGAGCCTGCAATGGAGTCGCTGAAATCCCGGAAGCCGCTCCTGTCCAAGCCCTACCAGGCCGTCACCCAGCGGCTGATCGTCATGGTCAGTCACCCGATCTTCGGCAAGACGGGAGAGTACCGCGGGTTCATCGCCGGGACGATCTATCTGCAGGAGCCGAATGTATTCCAGAAAATATTAAGCAGCCCGTTTCACGAAAACGGCTCCTATTACTATGTCGTCGATTCGCAAGGCCGCCTGCTCTATCACCCGGACAAGGACAGGCTCGGCGAGCTCGTCTCGGCAAATCCGGCCGTTCGCGAACTGATGGCGGGCCGCGGCGGCCAGATGACGCTCGTCAACACCAAGGGAGTCCCTGTAGTCGCGGGTTACGCTCCTGTGCCGGGAGCGGGACTGGGTATCGTCTCGCAGACGCCGCAAACGACACTGCTGTCCAGCGCCGATCGCCTCGTATGGCGAATGGCCGCAACGGCACTGCCGCTCGTCGCGCTGCTGCTCGCCCTCGTTATCTGGTTCTCGCTCAGACTGTCGGCTCCGCTCGGCAGGCTGGCCCGTATGGCCGCCCAATACAACAAGGGCGAGACGCTGACCGAGCCGCTGCGCCAAGTGAATCATTGGAATTTCGAGACGAACGAGCTGTATCGTACGATCACGGAATCGTTCAAAATCATGGACGGGAGGACGCAAACCTTGTCCGCGCAGGCGCATACCGATCCGCTGACAGGCCTCGCCAACCGCAGATACATGGACTCGGTCGTCGAAGAATGGTTCCGCCAGGAGAAGCCGTTCGCCGTCCTGATGATGGACCTGGACCATTTCAAATCGGTCAACGACACTTACGGTCACCAGAAGGGCGACGAAGTGCTCGTCTTCCTTGCCAACATCATCCGCGAACAGAAGCGCGAATCCGACCTGGGCTGCCGCTTCGGCGGCGAGGAATTCACGCTGCTGCTGCCGAACACGGACCGCGAGCAAGCCCGGCAAGTAGCCGAGCGGATCCGGCTGCGCGTGGAAGCGGGGCCTCCTCCGATCGACAGGCCCGTCACGCTGTCGCTGGGCATCTCGTCCTGCCCGCACGATGCCCGGCAGCCCGAGCAGTTGTTCCGGCAAGCAGACGATGCGCTATACGCAGCCAAGCAGGGCGGCCGCAACCGGACGGTGCTTCACGGCATGTCGGAATAGCACGCACGCGCAGCGCAGGCTGCCGGATTTCGCGGCTACCTGATTTTCCCGAAATTTTGAATCGTAAATTGAACCCGGCAGTCGATCTTCGCTTCCGAAAACTCCTCCCGCCAGTCGAGCTGCTTCCACGCCCGATACGACATGCTGTTGCGGACGTACTTGCCGAAGCCAAGGCTTTCCGACTTCTTCTCCTGCAACAAGGAAATGAGCTGTTCGGCCCGTTCAGCCAGCTTCTCGGAGATCGCCCGCTCCAACTGCTTGCGCTGATCTTCGTTCGTCATCAGGAGATCGCCGCGATATTCGGTGACGAGCCCCTGGGCTCTGATTCGAAGCTCCAGCTCGAATTGCCCCGAAGGCAAACGCTTGACCTTCACTTTCCGCGAACTTTTGACCGAACCGAGCATCACATGCGACGGCCCCTGTCGATCGTCGTCCATAGCTTGGTAGATATCCAGCTTCTTGTTGTCCCCGTATAGCATGGAGAAAATCGGAATATCGTCCGAATCGATCTTGCCCACGTATTTATCCACCCGAAAAACGGCAAGTCCGATTACTTCCAGATGCTGGCCGGCATCCTTGATTATCGGCATAACCGCATCGATCCCGTCATCGAGGAAATCGCGCTCGAATTCGAATAAAGAAACTCTCGGAATGGCTTCTTCGTTAATCTCCGTTTCCAGCAAGTGGTCAAGATAAGTGCTGACCCCCGGATGCTGCTCGTAGTTTTTCCCGAGGATGTCGGCAACTTCTCCCTCCACGATGCTGATCTTCACCCGGGGCGAAATCGTCGGGTCCCGGAACAGCGTATCGAGGTGGGGCCACACCCCTTCCCGGGCAAGCGAATCGGAAATAAGCACATTGCGCAATTGACCGCTGACAATGTCCCAGTTCGTCTGCCGCCCGACCTTTGTTTTCCCTTCTTTGCTGGAGCGGGCAATTGTCGATAAGTACTCCCCTTTGGTCATGCCGAACTCGGGGCCGAACTTGGGCAAATAAAACGACACCCTCAGTTGCCCGTTCGGTCCCTTGTCGTAGCCGACAATTTGGATGAAGCCCAACTTCTCCAGCACCCTCTGTTCGCCGCACCCGGCCAGCACGGCCAGAGAGAGCAGAGCCAGGACAAGGATTGCTCTTCTACTTTTGATCACGGCCATACCTGCCTTTCCCCTTCTGAAGGAGCAGAAATCCGGTAACGACGACCGGCAAGCCGATCGCGACACCTATGCCGGCATAACCTACATTCCGCACCCAGGCTTCCGTCTCCATAAGCGTATCCGGAATCAGAGAGACACAGGTACAGACCGCGATGATCAAAGCTCCGGCAAGCTTGCTGTTCAACCGGAGCGAGATTCTTCCGACGAATTGCGAGGCCGCCCAATAATACACCGTCGATGTCACGATGTTCGAAAACAGGAAAAACCCGTAGAACACGTTTTCGATCCGTTCCATGAACGGAAACCGAATATCCGCCAGCAAGTCGAGTACCGGAAACGGCACCAATTTCAACTGCTGCAAGCTGAATACGCCGAAACAGACAATACCGACGATCAGGTACAGCACCGCGGCGAAAAAAGTGCTCAGGAAAGCGGCTCTCACGAGCTTTGTCTTGCCATCTGCATAGGGGATCATCAACATGACCAGTTCAAACCCCAAGTAAGCAGGGAATATATTCAAGAAGCCGACGAACATCTGATGCGATCCCTGGAACAAGAACGGCGTCATTCTCGCGAATTGGAATTCACTGATAAAATAGCCCAACAACAACGTCATCCAGGCAGATAAAAAGAAGAAGATCATCGCCGCCTTGGCGATGTTGTAAATCCCTTTGCCGTACAAGTAATAAGCCAGCGATCCGATCGCCAGAGCGAAGAGCGCCGGCGTGACCGTAGGGAAGCTGACCAGCTTCAAAATATGCACGTATTCCTTGGATGCCAGACTGGCCGTCATTCCCCATACGGCGGCGATCACCAGATAGAAAGGCAGCAGCAGCAGCCTGGGGACGGATTGCTCCATGATGTCGAAGATCGAGCGGCCTTGCGCCATCTTGTGCACGGGCAGAAGGAGCAATATGTTGAGCGCAGCCGCAGCAAAACAGATCAGCAGGGAGACCCAACCGTTCGTGCCGAAATATTCGGCTTCCATCTGGGGAAACCGAAACAGCACCAGCCCGGCTTCTACCATATAAATCATAATAACCACATGAATGTGGGCCAGCTTCTCCCTCATGGCGATCCTCGCTTACTTCTTCATTTTCTGCTTTACCAGATTCGGAGTCTGCGTCTGCGTCGGTCGTTTGCTGATCGCCCGGAATGGCCCCCGAATGAACGTATCGACCCAATCCGAGAACTTGAACGGCGCGACGGGCGTCAAATAGGAGGAACCCAGACTCGTCAGCCCGCTCAAATGAATGACCATGATCGTCACGCCGACGGCCAGCCCGAAGTTGCCCCAGACGCCTGCCAGCGCAATCAGCCCGAAGCGGATCAGGCGAATGGAAGCGCTCATGACGTAACTCGGGATGACGAAGGAAGCAATCGCGGAGGAAGCGACGGCAATAATGAGAATATTGCTGGAAAACCCGGCCTGCACAGCCGCTTGTCCGATGACGATACCGCCGACGATACCGATCGTCTGTCCGATCTTCGTTGGCAGCCTGGCGCCCGCTTCGCGCAGCAGTTCGATCGTCGCCTCCATCAGCAAGGCTTCATACACCGGAGGAAACGGCACTCTGCTGCGGGATTCCACGAAAGTGCGCAACAGATTTTCCGGAATCATTTCATAATGGTACGTGCTTACGGCCACATACAGCGCCGTGAACCCGATCGTGATGCCGAACGCGATAAACCGCAGCATCCGGGTCGCCGTCCCGAGCATCCATCGCTGATAGTAATCGTCTGCCGAGGAAAAAAACTCGAACAGCGAAGTCGGCGCGCTAAAGACGGACGGACTTCCGTCCATCATCGCGACGACTCGCCCGCCGACGAGCTTGGACACCGCGGAGTCCGGCCTCTCTGTCGTCAGATATTGCGGGAAAATGGAATTCGGATGATCGTCGATGAGCTGGATCAGCATGCTGATGTCGTACACGCCATCCGTCTCGATCGCTTCGATCCGTTCGTAGGCTTTGCGGACGTTCGCCATATTCGCGATTCCTTCGATGTAGAGCAGATAGACGTCCGTCTTCGTCACTTCGCCGACCGACAGCTTGAGCACTTTCAGGTGCGAGCTCCTGATCCGCTTGCGAATCAGCGACAGGTTGTCCTCCGCATTCTCGTTGAACGCATCGTGCGGACCGACCATGACCGTCTCGGTTTCCGATTCTGCAATGGAGCGCGTCAGCGGGCCGTAGATGTCAACCAGATAAGCTGCGCCTTGATGGAATACAGCCGCCCTGCCCGATAGAATGCCGGTGATCAGAGCTTTGGAATCGTCCGTGCGTTGAAATTGGGACTGTCGGAGCAGGAGCGGGACTTCCTGTTCCTTGACTTGCAGCAGCGGATGAACGACATCGCGATACAGCATGTCCGCGTTCACCTGGTGTCCGAAATAGACCAGATCGACGCGGATTTCCGGATACCGGCGATGGGTCAGGTCCGCGCAATTCTTCAAATTGTCCAGTACATGGCGCAAGGACGGACTTCCCGGCAAGCGCTGCGCTTGTCCGCTCGCATCCGCCCGATCGCGCTTTGCAGCCCCTGTTCGTTGTATGATCGCGCGAATGATAGCCTGGAACAGGTTCATGTCTCGTCCCCCGCTTGCATAAGAATATTCCCATTATGGGTAAACTCAGCAGCAAGCAAACATAAAGGAGACTTCCACATGCAGCAAACGTTAACGCCAGACCAGACGCAGCCCCTCATGCAAGTGCCGCCTGCCGTCATTACGACCAAGGACTACAGCTATTTGAAGGACGAATTGTCATGGGAATTGCTCGCGATGAAGAAGTGCAGTCACTTCGCGCGGGAATGCTCCGACCCGGAAATTCGGCAAGCCATCGACAAAGCCGGCTTGATGCACCAGCAGCATTACATGCAAATATTGAAGCATCTGCAGACGAACAACAACCAGGCGATGAGCAACGTGCCCAAGTCCTGACAGGAGGTTAACCGAAGATGACAACGACACAGACGCAAACACAGGCGCAGCAGCAGGCGGGGGCAAACTCGCAGACGATCAAGAACCCCAAGCCTTCTTACGAACCGCAAGTGAAAAGCCCGGCCATGAATGACCGGGATCGGTTGAACGATATTCTGGCGATGGAGAAATACTTGACGGACAGCTTCAATGTGTCGGTCCGGGAAGCCAGCCACCCGGCGCTGCACCAGGATATGCTGACGATCTTGACGGAAACGCACAACTGCCAGTACGAGCTGTTCGAATTGATGTTTCGCAAGGGGCATTACAAGCTGGAGGCCGAACAGCAGACGAAGCTGGATCAAGCTTATCAGCAATTCAGCGGCTATCAGAGCCAGTTCCCTTACCAGCAGCAGGGGACGCTGCAATGAACAAGCGCCGCCACAGGCTGCATGGGCAGAGCTTATGGCGGCGCTTGTATTCGGTGCGGGCTAGCGCAGATCAGCGAAGGCAGGAGGCGTCATTCAAGACGACCGGCTCTTCAGCAAATCCCGGATCTCGGCAAGCAGCGCTTCTTCGGCGCTCGGAGCAGGCGGAGCGGCAGGCTTCTCCTCCTCCTTCTTCTTCGTCTTGCTGATAAGCTTGATGAACAGGAAGATCGAAGCGGCAACCAGCAGGAAATCGATGACGGTCTGAATGAAGACGCCGTACGTAATCGTAGCGTCTCCGACTTGCGCGCTCAGCGCGGAGAAATCCAGGCCGCCAAGCAGAATGCCGAGCAAGGGCGTGATCAGGTCGTTCACGAGCGAGCTGACGATCTTGCCGAACGCAGCTCCGATGATGACGCCGATCGCGAGGTCCAGCACGTTGCCTTTGAACGCGAACGCTTTAAACTCTTTCCACATGCGAACAACTCCTTCTTATGTAGGTGGACATGCTTTAACGAATCAAACTAAGTATACGACATACGGGAAAAACGCGACACCGTTCAAAAACACCATTTTACAAACGCGGATGGACTGGAGGACATAACAATGGCATTGATACCTTACGAACCGTTCCGCCACCTGGATCATATGAGAAGGGAATGGGACCGCTTCTTCACGCAAGACTTCCCGCTGTTCCCGTCCGGCGGCTCCGCCGGGCATTGGGGAGCGGGACGGCTCGATATCGACGTGTACGAAACCGCGAACGAAGTCGTGGCGACCTGCGACATTCCGGGCCTGGAGAAAAAGGAAGACGTGAGCATCGATGTCGACCGGGACATGCTGACGATCAGCGGCACGTTGAATCGGTCGGGCGAGACGAAGGAAGAGAATATGCACCGTAAAGAGCGGTTCATCGGCCGCTTTCAGCGGTCGATCAGCTTGCCGGCGCCTGTGTCATCCGAAGGCATTGCCGCGACTTACAAGAATGGCGTATTGGACATCCGGATGCCCAAGCTGCAAGGGGACACGAAGCAGCGGATCGATGTCCAGTTCCATTGAAACGACGACTATGCTTTTTGCACAGCAAGCCCGCCTTTGCGAATGTGCGCAGGCGGGCTTGCTGCTGTTGTGCGCGCTTGAATCCTTCCGCGGGGTCAACCTGAATCGATCACCAAGCCGGCTTGCCGACCTCTTCCCACAACGTATAGTCCCACCATTCGGCATGCTCTCCGGTCGTGATATTCCTCAACCCGTTCATCTTCATTTCGGCGTTCGGGCCTATGAGATACAAGTTGCCGTCCGCGTCGGCATAACCTTCCGTCGGCGGATATTCGCGCGTACCGTCGGCCCTGAGCGGCGGGCCCGGAAAATCAGCCAATTTCTCATACGTTCCGTCCGCACGCAACCGGAAGAAGCCCTCGGTTGTCTCCTTGTTCCCGAACAACGTGTACGCCCGGACCAGCATTTCATCGCCCTGCATGCTCAGATATTGCAGCTGCTGCGCATTCATCAGCTTGTTGAAGCCGACGGACTTGCCATCGGTCCCGATCCACATCACGAGACCGCGTTCGCCTTTCATGGAGCCCGTAACATCCCACGGCGACGCGCTCCAGATCCATGTACCGCCCGCAACGGCTGCATGGCCGTAGATCGATTGCGTGAATTCCGGCACCGCCCGGGCCGTGCCATTCCTCATCAAGAAGGTCAAATCATCGTGCGGTGTATAAGGCGCCGGAATATCCAGAACATAGTAGACTCTCACATGAACGATTTTGGTATCTTCATCCATCTTCACGGTATGCATTTGAATTTCCAATTGTTTGCCATCGGATATGCTTGGATTGTTGCGCACATATTCCTCGATCTTCCGCTCGTATGTCTCTGCGGACAAGAGCTCGACCCCTTCGTAAATCAGCTGCCCGTCCTGCCATTTGAAGTCGTCAGTGGCCTCGGGATACCGGGACTGCTGCCGCTTCTCGCTCGCATCCCAGACGATCTTCGCTTCGTCGCTCCCGATCCGTTCGGGAACTCCCTGCAGATCTTTGCGAATTTTCAGCAAGTCGCTGCCGTTATAATTCCATGGCGCATACAGAAACTGCTGATCGTCATAAATCACCGTGTCAAAATAAGGCTGCTGCCACGTCCGGATCGCCAGTCCCGACTTGGCGTCCCAAGCGATCATCCAGCGGAAATCTTCCACCGCAAATCGCCAGGTTAACGGAAAATAGGTGATGTCATGGAACAGCAGGAGCGGATAGGGCTCCTTGGCGTTGTTGATGCTGACCTCGCCCACATGCACCGGGAAGTTTACGATCGTCGCCTTGTAGGATTGCCCTTGCTTATAATTTCCGCCTGTCTCCATGTTCAGCTTTCGTTTGTAATTGGCAGACGAATAGACATACAACCCCTTCTCCTTCGTGTACGTAGTGAGCAGCCCCATCCCCTTGCCCACGTTGTAAGTCAGCGGGAAGTACGTAATGCCCTTGTACACGATCGGCGGGTATTTCAGCGCGGAGATGTCGATCTTCTGTCCATCCACCGCCACCGGGAAGCCCGGCAGCTTGACGGTGACCGACCGCGCCGCAGAAGCTTCGGCAGGAGCCGGTGCAGGCACAAAGAATGCAGCCAGCAGCAAGCCGATAATCATTAATGAAACGCACCTTTTCGAGAACATGCAGGAATCCCTCCGTCTGTGAACTTAAACATTAGACGAGGGGGAGCGAATAAGGTTTCGGCCGCGGCTCGCATCGACAGCTCAACGGATTCGATCATGCTGCCGGCCCTGTCGCGAACAGCTTGTTGATTCCGCCCCAGACGACTGCGCCCAGAGCCAAGCCTGCGGCGGCTCCCCATAATCCGGCGATGGTCCAACCCGCCAGAGCGACGAGCCAGGCCGCGCCCGGAATGAGCAGCCAGAACCCCGAGATGGAAGCGCCGGCGCGGGCAACGGGCGGCTCCCACGGAAATTGCGCAAGGAACGGCTCGGCGAACCATTCCTTCCATTGATCGCGGAGCCAGACGGCGGCGATCCCCGGCAGCGCGAGCGCGACCGGCAGGCTCAGCCAGGCCGGCGACAGCAGGACCGCGGTCGACGAGACGCTGATGAAGCTCAGCCAGATGCGCAAGTTCGCCCCTTTGCGCAGGAACGACTTCAGCCGCATCTCGGCGAGTACCGTGCCGGCATCCTCGCGCCGGAACAAGCGCCGGGATTGCCGGAACAGGATCGGCCTGCGCAGTTGCACTCTCGGCTTGCGCTCGACGGACTGGCTGAGCAGGAAGTCGGTGCTGGCCAACTGCGCCTTGCGTTCCGTGAGCACGTCATGCCAGAATGTGCCGCGCGCCCGCAGCTTGCAGATGGTTGCGACAGCGAGCGCGATCCAGGCGACGACGGCGGCGATCTGCATCGTGGCGGTATGGCGGGTAGACAACAGTTGTTGCGATGAAATCAGGAATGCAGCCGCCATGGCCGCTCCCGCCAGAAACAGCGCGGCGTATTTGCGCCAGCCGTTCCGCCTCGCCCCGATCAGATGCTTCACGATAGCATAAGCCGTGCGGCAGGCCGCCGTAAAGGCCGCCCACCAGAGCATCTGGGCGATCGTGATGCCGATCGTATGGACGAGCCAGATCGTCAGCAGGCCAAAGATTGCCGCTGTTGCAAAGTGGTGAATGAGGCAGGAGTAAACGATGCCCAGCCCGGCAAGTCCTCTTCTCCACTCCGGACGCTGCCGCAGGAACAGCACGTCCGCGTCTTCGGCGAAGACGCGCAGCCCGCCGGTCAATGCCGCGATCAGCGGCAGAAGCGCCGCCAGCGGATCGGGCAAGCCGACCAGCCAATCCGGCGGATGCTGCCACCAGGATCGATAGGTGCCGACCGCGAACAGCGCGCCGGGAATCAATAGATACAGCCACACCGTCCAATCGAGCGCCGTCCGCCATACGCGGTATTGCCCGGTCCAATGCCGGCTCACCCGGCTCATGAACAGAGAACGCAGCGTCCATTTCACCGACTCCATCCCCCTTACGTCAGTGCCAGAAAACATTCAAATAGCGAAGCTTGCGGGTCGCCGGCAGCTTGTCTTACTTCGGATAGCGCACCTTCTGCGACGACAGAGCCTCCATCGATCAACACGAAACTGTCGCAAATCTTCTCTGCGGTGTCCAGCACGTGCGTCGACATGAGAATGCCCGCGCCGCGCGCCCGTTCCGCTTCCAGGAAATCGAGCAGATCCTTGGTCGCTCTCGGGTCGAGTCCGATGAACGGCTCGTCGACGATATAGATGTCCGGCTCCAGGATGAAACCGACGACGAGCATGAGCTTCTGCTGCATGCCCTTCGAGAATTTCACCGGCAGCTCGTGACGAACGTCCGCCAGACGAAATCGCTGCAGCAACGTTTCCGCCCGGTCCGCGAAGCGATCTTCCGTCATGCCGAACGTAGCGGCCGCGAGCCTCAGATGCTCCCACAGCGTCAAATATTCGTATACGACCGGATGCTCCGGCACGTAGGCATATCGCCCGGACGGGCCGCCGAAGCGGGCCGTACCTTCCCGGTATTTCAATAGACCGAGTATCGACTTGATCGTCGTGCTCTTGCCGGCGCCGTTCGGTCCGATCAGGCCGACCATCTGCCCTGCCTGCACCTGGAACCGGACATCCCGGATGATCGGCTCCCGCTCCTCATACCCGGCGGCGCGGATGTCCACGACCAGCCTGTCTGCTTCGCTCACTGCCCCATCTCCTTCCCGCTGCCGTTCCGCAATTGCGCTGATCTTTATTTTACGTATGGTTAAGGGGCAAGTTCCAGTACGCGTCAAATTCCGGCAACGCATCGTCAGACGTCATTGCCATGAACGGAGGGATATGATAAGATCGATGTACTTTAAGGAACGGAGGGGTACGCGTCGTGATCGATTCTGTTCGGATTCGTACTTTGCGCGGCTAATGAAGGACGTTAGCGCCAAAGTTCTGCCTGCACGCAGGAGAATCGGGATAGGTCTGCCACGAACAAGCGACCCGTGAATCGCTCCGTTCGCCCATGAGAAGAACGCGCAGGTCGGCATTCTTTGCGGGCGAATCGGCGTTCTGCCGGATCCGGGCGGGAGTCGCTTCCCGTTGTTCGACTTCCTTCCCGTCAACCGCGTGCACAGGCAGATGATTGCCTGTGTTTTTTAATGCGCAAACTGCATAGAAGCGGTGTGGGCTTGGCGGAGCCAAGCTCCCTTTCAAGCGGTGGGGGTTTGCTCCGCCAAGCTCCCTTTCAAGCGGTGAGAGTTTGCTCCGCAAACTCCCTATTACAGGAGGAAAAACATATGGAACAACTGCAGCAACAACAACGGGAAAAAGCGGTCGTCGTCGGCGTAAACGTGAATGACCGGCCCGATTTCGCCTATAGCATGGACGAACTGCGCGAACTGGCGGCGGCCTGCAATGTGGAAGTTGTCGACATGCTCAGCCAGAACGCCGAACGGGTGAACCCGACGCACTACCTCGGCACCGGCAAAGTTCGCGAGCTTGCAAGCTTATTGGAAGCATCCGGCGCCGAAACGGCCATTTTCAACGACGAACTGTCGCCATCGCAAATTCGCAATCTGGAAGCCGAGCTGGAGCGGAAGGTCGTCGATCGCACGATGCTCATCCTGGACATCTTCGCCGAGCGGGCCAAGACGCGGGAAGCGCAGCTGCAGGTGGAGGTAGCCCGGCTCGAATACATGCTGCCGCGGCTGGTCGGCTTGCGCGAATCGCTGGGCAGGCAAGGCGGCGGCGCCGGACTGCGCAACAGAGGGGCCGGCGAGACCAAGCTGGAGCTGGATCGCCGCCGAATCGAGGGACGGATCGCCGTCCTTCACGAAGAACTGGAAAAGCTGGTCGCCCGGCGGCAGGTGCAGCGCAAGCAGCGAAAGAAGCAGGAAGTGCCGGTCGTGTGTTTGGTGGGCTATACGAATGCGGGCAAATCCAGTTTGATGAATGCGATCATCGAGATGTTCCACCCGGAGTCTGAGAAACAGGTTCTGGCCAAGGATATGCTGTTCGCGACGCTCGAGACGTCGGTCCGCAGCATCGAGCTGCCTGACCGCAAATCGTTTTTGCTCACGGACACGGTCGGCTTCGTCAGCGGACTTCCCCACCACCTGGTCAAGGCGTTCCGTTCCACATTGGAAGAAGTGTCCGAAGCGGACCTGCTCGTTCATGTCGTGGACTATTCCAATCCGGAATTCGAGCGGCAAATCCAGGTGACGACGGAGACGCTGAAGGAGCTCGGCGCGGAGCGGATTTCGACCGTATTCGCGTACAACAAGACCGACCTCGTCGGCGGCGAGACGTATCCCCGGACGCAGGGCGATATTGTCTATATGTCCGTCAAGCAACGGTTGGGCGTCGATCAGCTGTTAGCGCAAATACAGACACATGTATTCGGCGACTATATTCGCTGCGAAGCGGTGATCCCCTACGATCAGGGGAAGGTGACGGCCTACTTCAACGAGCACGCGCATGTGATCTCTACCGAATATGAAGAAGCGGGCACGCGGCTCACGCTGGAATGCCGGTTGGCCGATTTCGTGAAATACCGGGATGCGTTCGTGGAGGCGCGGACGCTCGAGGGGTAGCGGTGATGGCGGTTGGCGAGGGGCTGTAAGCCGGGTTTGCCCGCTTGCAGCTCGCCTTCGCGTGGATGGTGCGGCTGTAGCCCGGGTTTGTCCGCTTGCAGCTTGCCTTCGCGTGGATGGTGCGGCTGTAGCCCGGTTTTGTCGGGCTGCAGCTTGCCTTCGCGTGGATGGTGCGGCTGTAGCCCGGTTTTGTCCGGTTGCAGCTTGCCTTCGCGTGGATGGTGCGACTGTAGCCCGGTTTTGTCGGGCTGCAGCTTGCCTTCGCGTGGATGGTCCGGCTGTAGCCCGGTTTTGTCGGGCTGCAGCTTGCCTTCGCGTGGATGGTGCGGCTGTAGCCCGGTTTTGTCCGCTTGCAGCTTGCCTTCGCGTGGATGGTGCGGCTGTAGCCCGGTTTTGTCCGCTTGCAGCTCGCCTTCGCGTGGATGGTGCGGCTGTAGCCCGGTTTTGTCCGCTTGTAGTTGTCTTCGCGTAGATGGAGGGGCTGTAGCCCGGTTTTGTCCGCTTGCAGCTCGCCTTCGTGTGGATGGTGCGGCTGTAGCCTGGTTTTGGAGACTGTCGATTAATTGTGGATCGGGCCAAACAACCTGTGCAGGCAGCGTAACGGAACCCAAAAGCCTTAATCGGCAATAAAGGGTGTTTTGGAAAAGCTAACGGAACGGTAAGCCCTTATCAGCGACAAACATTGCCAAAATCACTGTAAAGCCGCGAAATAGCGGCGCTGTGTTCCGTTAAAGTCAAGAGCGGGACCCTCTTCACCGGATAAGGGCGCTGTGTTCCGTTACGATGGTTGGCTAGGCGAAAGAGCGATGCTTCGTGCGCAATGCATGCTGTTATCCACTAATCGACAGTCTCTTTTGTCCGGTTGCAGCTCGCCTTCACACAACAAGAGGCTCTTTGTAACCCGGTTTGCCGGGCTGCAGAGCCTCCTCTTTGTTAATGACCCGCCGGAGCGGCCAGTCCGACCTGGTCCACCAGCTTCTTGCTATCTTCGTTTAAGCCGACGATCTTCACCTGCTTGCCAAGCTGCTCGTACTTGGCGACGGCTTTGGCGATCGCGGTAACTGCGGAATGGTCCCAGACGTGCGAGGAGCGGAAATCGATCCGGACGATGCCCGGGTCATTGCGGTAATCGAACAGATCGACGAAATGCGCCATCGTGCCGAAGAACAGCTGCCCGCTGATCCGATACTCCTTCATGGCGCCGGTCGGATCCGTCTCGACATGCGCCTTGATCTTCGCCGAACGCCAGCCGAAGATGAGCGCGCTCAGGACGACGCCCGTGATGACGCCGATCGCGAGGTCGCTCGTCGCGACGACGACGATAACGGTGATAACCATGACCAGCGCGTCGCTGCGCGGGATCTTCATGATCGTGCGCACCGATCGCCAGTCGAAAGTGCCGATCGACACCATGAACATGACGCCGACCAGCGCGGCCATCGGGATTTGCTTCACGACGGGGCCGAGCGCGAGAATGAGGAACAGCAGGAATACACCCGCCACGAACGTCGACAACCGCGAGCGACCGCCGGACTTGACGTTGATCACCGTCTGTCCGATCATCGCGCAGCCGGCCATGCCGCCGAACAGGCCGGAAACGACGTTGGCGATGCCTTGGCCCTTCACTTCCTTGTTCTTGTCGCTCTTCGTCTCGGTCATCTCATCCACGATGGTGGCCGTCATCAGCGACTCCGTCAGCCCGACGACGGCCAGCGCCAGGGAGAACGGCAGCAGCTTCCATAACACTTGCAGCGACCAGTCGATGCCCGGAAGATGAAGCAGCGGCAGCGCCTGCGTGATCTCGCCCATATCGCCGACCGTCCGCAAGTCCAGGTGCAGAGTCATGGAAACGGCCGTCATGGCGACTATGGCGATCAAGGCGGACGGCACAGCCTTCGTTAGAAACGGCAGCAAATAGATGATCGCCAGCGTGACGGCAACCATCGCGTACATTTGCCAGCCCGCTCCGTCGAAGTTCGGCAGTTGCGCCATGAAGATGATGATTGCCAGCGCGTTCACGAACCCGGTAATGACCGAGTGCGGGACGAACGTGATGAATTTCCCGAATTTCAACAAGCCAAGTACATACTGAATGATGCCCGTCAAGATCGTCGCGGCGAACAAATACTCGATGCCGTATTTCACGATAATCGGTCCCATCAGCGAGGCCATCGCCCCGGTCGCCGCGGAAATCATGCCCATGCGGCCGCCGACCAGCGAGATCGTAACGGCAATACAGAAAGAAGCATACAAGCCGACCATCGGATCGACGCCCGCGAGCAGCGAGAATGCGATCGCTTCCGGTATGAGCGCGAACGCAACCGTCATCCCGGCAAGCACGTCCTTGCGGATGTTGAACAACCAAGCGTTTTTCACTTTTTGCGCAAACAAAACAAGCTCCCACTCCCCGAGATTGATTTCTGCTTTTCAATGGTGTGACTCCTCAGTCTCAGAGAAGTCGGGTCCGGGTAAACACGCTTGTTCAATTATACCTGCTGAGCCAATCTGCATCTACAGTTTTTTTAAGGTGCCCGTCCAATCGGATTGCGCCGGTACCTGTGCGTCTTCAGCCTTCGATCCAGACCTCGGAAGGAAATCTCCGGCCTCAGCCAGGCCGGGCCCGGTTCAACCATATGCGCACCGTTCCTACGTTTGCTGCACGATCAATGACTCGCCGCTTCTGGCCGTCGGCGCCGCCCCTGCCTTGTCCACTGCCCGCTGAATCGGCACCGCGCTGGAGACGGATGCGTTCGCCGCCATCTTTCCCATCTGTTCCGCTTCGTTCTCGAGCGCAGGATCGTTGTTGAGCAGCGTATCGCGCCCCAGCTTGCCCGTCGGCTTGACGCGGCCGGACTTCTGCTGAATGACGTGCGCCAGCTCATGTCCGAGCAATTGCTGCCCTTGCCCGCTGGACGGATCGTACTGCCCGGGAGCGAAATGAATGTCCGTCCCTTGCGTATAAGCGAGCGCACCAACCTTGGAGGCCTTGTCCGAATTGGGATGGATGGTCACGTCGGAGAAATCGGCGTTCATCGCGCTTTCCATCTTGAACTGCACTTCCAGCGGCATTCGGCCGATGCTTGCGACATCCCGTTTGCCCTTCTTGCGCTGCAAAGCAGCCTGGTTGCCCGCGGAGCCCTGCATCGACAACAGCAGATCGGCCCCCGCCAACAGGGCGCTTCCCGCTGTTTGCAGTGCAGTCGGCTTCGCGTTGCTCTGCGATTTGGCCGGTTCCGACTTGGCATTCGTGGCGTGCGTGCGGCTCAAAGCGGTTCGCGCTCCTTTCCGGCAGTTGCTGCGTCCGTTCGATTGATGAGTCGAAATCATTATATCAGATTATGTCAGCCGATCTGCAACAAAGTTTTGCAGCGCGGGAGCGGCGGGCCTGCCGGAATCGCATCGAATCGTGTTACTATGTAGGAAGTGCGATCAAGCGTAATTCGGAAAATATTACGGTTGGCCTTGTTGCCGACCGCTGTACAGACGTGTAACGGAGGTTGTTGGCATGGGCAATCAGACCCTCTACCGAAATGGAAGGGTGCATCTCGAAGACGAATTGCGTTGGCTCGATGCGGGGCTGATGGCGCTGCTCGATGCGGGCGGCGGCGATCCGTTCGCCGATCCGCTGGCGGCGACGATGGGACTTGCGATCTCGGAGGAACAATTGCGCGAAGCGGATGGACGGATGCCGGATGCGATGGCGCACTGGCAATCCTATGCGCAGTTGCGTCAAGAGAAGGAATACCAGATTGCCGCAACGGTGCGGGCAAGCTTGGCCGCCGGCATCGATCTGCCGCTGGCCCGGCTGGTTATGACGCTGCAGCTGACCGTATGGGAATGCCGCCTGCTCGTGTTGTGCCTTGCGGGCGAGTGGAACCGCAAGTACGAGCAATGGTTCGCTTACCTGAATGATGATGTGACCTGCCGGTATGTCACGCCGGACCTCGCTCTGCGCCTGCTGTGCGATACGGAGGAGGAACGACAGTACGCGCGGGAGCGTCTCGGCGGAGACTCCGTGCTGCGCAAGCTCCTGCTGGAGCCGGACGAAGGCGGCGCCTCTTCTTCGTCGCAGGCGCAGACCGGTCGGCAGCGGTTGAAGTGGCCGCTGCGGCTGGATGCGCGCGTTGTCAGCTATTTGCTGGCGACCGAGCCGCTGGATGCGCGCCTGACGGAATGGGCGAGCGCGTTCGAGGTCGCGGAGACGGGCGAGGACATGCTCGGGGATTGGCCGGACGATGAGGTAACCCGCATGATGCGGATGTGGATGGGCGAGCGCGGTACAGAAGATGGTTTCGAGGCTGGCCCGGGCAGACATAATGGTTCGGGGGATAGCGGCGTTCCGTTCCTCTACTTGTGGGGGCCGATCGGCGGCGGAAAGCAGCACCGGCTGCACATGCTCGCTTCATCCCGCAAGCAGCGGCTGCTGACGATCGATGTCGATTTGCTGCCTCACGACGCCGAACGGTTGCATCTGACACTGCACCGGATCGTGCGTGAAGCCGCGCTGACGGACGCGATGCTGCATTGGGCCGAGAAGCGCGGAACCGGTCCTGATTTGGCGTCATTTCGGACAGCCGTCCTGTCAGTATTGCGCGACTACATCGCCTGCACACCTCGTCCGCTAATGGCTTGGACAAGCCGGCAGCAGCGCCGCAGAGCGGACTTGCCCGTGCCGGAATCGGCTATGTATCGCGAAGCGAAAATGGCGGCGCCGCCAGCGGCGGAGCGGATCGCCATGTGGGCGTCGATAGGAGCGAGCGAGGAGATGGCGCGGGATCTCGGCAACAAGCTGCGATTCACGCGCGGGCAGATCTCCCAAGCCTGGGAGCGGGCGTTGCTGCTGGCATCGGACCGGAGAGAGGCGCTGCCGTCGCGCGGCGATCTGGAACTGGCCGCGCGCACCCAGTTCAATCATCGACTGGCCGAACTGGCGGATCCGATCCGCCCCGCCCGCGATTGGGGAGACCTGATCCTGCCTGCCGAATCGCTGTCATTGATCCAGGAGGCATGCAACCGGTTCAAGCACCGAGAGACGGTGCTCGGCCAGTGGGGCTTCGGGCGCAAGCTGCCATACGGCACGGGCGTCCATATGTTGTTCGCCGGGCCGCCAGGTACGGGCAAGACGATGACGGCGGAGATCGTCGCCCGCGAGCTCGGCCTGGAGCTGTACCGCATCGACTTGTCGCGCATCGTCAGCAAGTACATCGGCGAGACGGAGCAGCGGCTTAAAGAGCTGTTCGACGAAGCGGAGCAGAGCGGCGCGATACTGTTCTTCGACGAGGGGGATGCCTTGTTCGGCAAGCGGACAGAGGTGAAGGATTCGCACGACCGCTATGCGAACATGGAAGCTTCGTATTTGCTTCAGCGGATCGAAGCCTATGACGGCGTGACGATTCTGGCGACCAACCTGATGCAGAACATGGAGGAAGCGTTAATTCGGCGCATCAGCGTCGTCGTCAAATTTCCGGCGCCGGGCCCGGCGGAACGCGAGTTGATCTTCCGTGCGCACCTGCCGCCCGAAGCGCCGGTGTCGGACGATCTCGACCTGGAATTCCTCGCGGAGCGGATGGAAGTGTCCGGCGGCCAGATCAAGAACATCGTGCTTGCCGCCGCCTTCATGGCCGCAGCCGAGCAGAAGCCGATCTCGATGTCCCATCTGGTGCGGGCTTCCGGCCAGGAACTCCGCAAGACAGGCAAAATTTTCGTCAAGGAGATCTTTGCGCCGTATACGGAAGATCTTTAGTCGTCTGCGGGCGGATTTGGTGCTGTCTGCATCATCGGCGGCGGTCATGCCAGGCACACACAAAGCGGCGAGCGCGTCCTTAAGCGCACCCGCCGCCTCGCCCCTCGCCAAGCTCCTTACCCCCGCCCTTGCGCGCCTACCGCTACATTTTCCTCATCCGCCAGCAAATCCTCCACGAACGTCGGCAGCGAGAAGCAGCGGCGCAGCAGCGCTTCATTCGCATAACGCGCCTGCTTCCGGAAGCGGATGCTCTCCGGGGCGGGCAGTTCCCGCTTGGCGCCGAGCGTGAAGCTCCACAGCCCGCCCGGGTAAGTCGGCACGACCGCCGTGAACAGTCTTCGGTGCGGGAACAACCCCCCGATCCGTTCGTACGACTGCACCATGACGTCCGCGTGGAAGATCGGCGACTGACTCTGGCACACCATCACGCCGCCCGCCGCCAACGCCCCGTGCAAATCGCGATAAAATCCCATCTCGAACAGTTGCTGCGCCGGCCCGACCGGGTCCGAGGAATCGACGATGATGACATCGTACTGCCCGCGAATCCCCTTCACGAACTGCACGCCGTCCGCATAATGATAGCGAACCCGCGGATCGGACAGGTTGCCCGACACGGCCGGCAAGTGCCGCTTGCATGCCCGCACGACCGCCTCGTCGATCTCGACCATGTCGATCCGCTCGACATCCTTATATTTGGCCACCTCCCTGGCAACCCCGCAATCCCCGCCTCCGATAATGAGCACCTGCCGAGCTTGCGGATGCATCGCCATCGGGACGTGGGCGATCATCTCATTGTAAATATGCCCGTCCATCGATGTCGTCTGCACGACGCCGTCGAGCACGAGCATCGGGCCGAAATCATGCGAATCGAGCACCATCACATGCTGATACGGGCTTGTCTCCTCGAACAGAACATCCTTGATGCGGTAACTGATTTTCAAATTGTCTCTCTCGTCCTCGGTCAACCACAGCGTACCCTGTGTCTGTTGAATATACTTTGGCAACCGCTTCATTTTCTACCTCCCATTATGCAGTAGTCCCCCCTATTGTATCAGATAACATCCAACCTGTTTATAAAATTAAAATTGTTATTATGGTTCAAAGCGCTTACAAATTACGCTATAATGAACAAGACCCGTGAAAGGCATGCCCCAAAACTATTCGGAAAGGATGATTCTATGAATGCATTGGAAGATTTGTTCGCAACCTGGAATGACTATCTCAATCAGTTTCCGACCATCCTGACCGCCATCGTCGTCTTCCTGATCGGCTGGTTGGTCGCAGCATTGATCGGCCGCGGTGTGCGGGGAATTCTGGCCAGAACAAAATGGGACGACCGGCTGTTCGAGATGATCAAGATCGATCCGAAATACAAGCCGCACATCGTCCTGGGCAAGCTCGTATTCTATTTGCTCATGGTGTTCGTCGTCATTATGTGCTTCAACATTTTGGGCTTGCAGTTTGTGGCGGAGCCGATCGTGGACATGATGTCGATCATTACGCAATCGATTCCGAACATCCTGAAAGCTGCGCTGATCCTGCTTCTCGGCTGGATCCTCGCGACCGTGCTGCAATTCCTGATCCAGAAGGGCGGCAAGAAGGTCGGTATTGCGGGGCTTTTAACCAAGTGGAAGCTGATCGACAAGCCGGAGGATGCCGACAAGACGCTGCAAGGCGCGGGACGCATCGTTTTCTACCTGGTGATGCTGATCTTCCTGCCCGGAGTGCTCGGTGCGCTGCATATCGGAGCGGTATCGGATCCGATGTCCGGCATGCTCGCGCAACTGCTGGCGTTCCTGCCGAAGCTGTTCGGCGCGGCGCTGACCTTGCTCGTCGGTTGGGTGATCGCCAAGATCGTCCGCGAGATTCTGACCAAATTCCTGCAGAGCGTCGGACTGGAGAAGCTGGGAGCGCGTGCGGGACTGGACAAAATCTTTTCGAAAACGAGCCTGTCCGCCGTTGTCGGCACGATCGCGTATGTGTTCATTCTTATCCCGACCGTCATCTCCGCGCTCGAGACGCTTGACCTGAAGGGCATCTCGGAGCCGGCGATCGCCATGCTGACTCAGATTCTGTCCATGATTCCGAGCATCATCGTCGGCATCATCCTCGTGCTGGTCGGAATCTGGCTGGGCCGGATCGTCGGAAACATCGTCGCAGGCTTGCTGGAACGGCTCGGGTTCAACAGTGTCGTCAAGCATCTGGGCATCGGTTCATGGGATCCTGCCAAGTCTGCGATGACGGTCTCGCAAATCGTCGGCCGGATCGTGCAATACGTGATCCTGCTCTTGTTCGTCGTCGAGGCGCTGCAAGTCGTCCAACTGCAAGTGCTCGTGACGCTGGCTACGGCGCTCATCGCTTATCTGCCGGACCTGTTCGTCGCAATTATCATCATTGGGCTCGGCCTGTTCCTTGGGAACTTCGTGCACAAGATCGTAGCGAGCGTGGCGCGAAACAACGGCCACCTGCTCGGCGCGATCGCCAAGTACACGATCTTGGCGCTGTCTCTCTTCATGGCGCTCGATCAGCTCGGCGTCGCCAGCTCGATCGTGAATGCGGCGTTTATCCTGATCCTGGGCGGATTCGCGCTCGCCTTCGGTCTTGCCTTCGGCCTCGGCGGCCGCGAATTCGCGGCAGGCTTGCTGCAAAAGTGGCAGCTGCGGTGGCAAGCCGGCAGCGACGGTTCCGGCGAAGGGGCAGCGGCTAGAAGCACGGAAGCGCAGGAATAGTCGATTTACGAATGAAGCCCTTGCGCCTTCTTAATTGAAGGTGCAAGGGCTTCAACTTTTGCCGCGCCAACCGCCGCTACACGCCATTTTGGTGATGTCGTCGCCTATTGGCCACGCCAAACGCCGCTACACGCCATTTTGTCGATGTCGTCCCCTATTGGCCACACCAAACGCCGCTCCGCGCCATTTAGTCGATGTCGTCGCCTATTGGCCACACCAACCGCCGCTACACGCCATTTTGGTGATGTCGTCGCCTATTGGCCACACCAACCGCCGCTGTTGCGTATGCGCGGCGGATTCTCAATTCGCAGCCATTTTTACAACCTTGCTGTGCCGAATCGCTGCGCAGGCAGCCCCTTGGCGCCCGTCCGAATCCGGAAAATGCCGCCCGCATGCGGTTGGTCCGTCAATTGCGCTTCATCCAATCCGGTGCGTGCCGTCGTGATGTACAATTCGTCCAGATCGGCGCCTCCGAAGGCGCAAGAGGTGACGCGAGCAGCAGGAACGGCTATCTTGTCCAGCAGTTCCCCGGTATGCGGATTCCACCGCGACACCTGCCAGCCGTCCCATTGCGCCACCCACAGCATCCCGTCCGCATCGATCGTCATGCCGTCCGGCACGCCGCCGCCCTCGGGAATCGTCACGACCGTTCTCGGGTTGCTCATCTCGCCCCGTTCCAAATCGTAATCGTACGCCACCACTTTCTTCGTCGGCGAATCGATATAATACATCGTCTTGTTATCGGAAGTCCACGCCAGCCCGTTGGAACACCCGATCCCGTCCAGCATCGCGGTGACCCGCAGATCCGCATCGAGCCGGTACAGCTTGCCGGTCGGATCTCCCCCCGACATCGGCATCGTGCCTGCCCAGAACCGGCCAAGCGCGTCGCACTTGCCGTCATTGAAGCGCTGATCGGGCTTATCCGCTTCCGGATCGTGGATCTCCTTGAGCTGACCGTTCAGCAGGTCCAGCGAATAAAATCCGTGGTGCATGGCCACGATGGCTTCCCTGGATCCTCCGAGCACAGCCGCGCCGATATACTGCCCCACATCGATCGCATCATTCCTGCCCGTCGCCGGATCGAAGACGTTCAGCTTCGACTCCAGGATATTCACCCAATACAATCGCTGCGTCGTATCGTCCCATAGCGGCCCTTCGCCCAGCATCGCCTTGGCGTCGAGCACGAGCTCCAATTTGCCGTCCATTCTTCGAATCTCCTCCTCCAAATGAATCGAATAATCAGCCCTGCTGTCTGAATTCGTTCGTTGAACCGCGAAAATGCTTCTTGAACAGGTTAGAGAAATAGCTTGAATCGTCGATGCTTCTCAATCTGTTTGAACATTGGGATATGCAGTTCCAAATAATAGCACAACCAAAGGTAAATGAACAGACGAATATGTCAAAGACGCCGCAACATAACGTTCGCGAGGAACGGGACGAGCGGCGCCTATTCTTTCCTTGAGCGCAGATCGGAAGTGCGGGTAATGGTTATAACTGAGACTAATATTGAAATAAATCGGCCGAACTAATGATTACAAATGAGACTTCGTGCGGATAAATTTGAGACTTTCCGTATTAGTAACGCCTATAACTGAGATTTTCAATTTACGAACAATGGAACATTACTTTCTAAAGTGCATCATCATCAACTCTTGAGGGTTTCGTGTCATCACATAATCAAGGAATCCAAGAGAAGGGTCACCATCTTCAATACGCATAACATGCCTTCCTTGCTCTTCAAAAACATCGTAATAATCCCTAACGGTGTGGGGCATTTTTAGAAACTCAACAAATTCGTTAGGGTGTGGGTAGTTCCTAGACCACAATGAATATTGGCTGACTGTTTTTGTTGAACCTGTTTGTATACTCCTCTGTATCATGTTCGCATTGTCATTAACTTTGATTATAAATGAGTTAAGAAACAAGGTCTATTGATGTTAATTAATGAAAAAGACCACTCCTATAGAGTGGCCTCCTGTTGGGTGTAAACCCATAATTTCATCACTTGCTCTACCGCAATTAGGATAACCTAAAGGGCCGTGTTTTGTTGCCTAAATAATATATCATTTATTCAAACAAAGTCAAGATCATATTTTTATTTTGTGTCATATTTCTATTTTGTTTCTATATCAGCGGTAACTGCAGCTTCCTTATCTACTTGTTTGATTTCTACCTTCGCAGTTTCCTGAGCCTCTAGCTCCTTCGATGAAATGTAGCCCTTAACATAAAGAACCTTGATATACCAGTGAATCTGGTTATCAAGGTTCTTTATAGTGAATGAGATATTTTCTATTATCCACTGGATTTCTGTTTTTGCCCCTTACACCTTATACGCCTTCATAGCCTTAACAAGCTCCTTGATCGAAGGCCGCTTGCCGTACATCAGCACGCCGGTGCGGTAAATCTTGGCCGATAGCCAGCCCAGTACGAGGATGGCGACGATCAGAATGCCCAGCGACAACGCGGCTTCCCACATGCCGGGCTCGGACAGGCCGATGCGCAGAATCATGAGGAACGGCGCGAAGAACGGAATGTACGAACAGACGACGATGAGCGTGCTGTCCGGGTGCGTCAGGCCGAACATGGCGATATAGAATCCGGCCAGCGTCAGCATCGTAATCGGCAGCACCGCCTGGCCGAGGTCCTCGGTGCGGCTGACGATCGAACCGACCGCGGCGAACAGCATGGCGTACAGGAAGAAGCCCGTCAGGAAGAACAGGATTGCGTACACGAGTATCGCCGGATCTATCGTATCCAGACGGATGCCGAACCCGCTCAGCGCGCTTTTGTTCTGCGGCATGTTCAGGCTGACCACCATCGTTCCGACGATGAGCGCGATCTGCACGACCGCCGCGATGAAGGTGCCGATCACCTTGCCGAACATCTGCACAAGCGGCGAGACGCTGGTCACGATGATCTCCATGACGCGGGAGCTCTTCTCCGCCGTAATCTCGGTCGCGATCAATTGGCCGGAGATCATGACGCTCATGAACAACAGGATAACGATGACGTACGTGAGACCGATCGCGGTGCCCAGTTCGTTCTCGGTCTTGCCCGCTTCATTGGTCGTGCTGACTTTCTCGGTGGACAGCGAGACCGGCATCAGCAGCTTTTGCATCTGCTCGTCGCTGAGGCCGTAATCCTTGACGATCTGATCGGTCTTGACCGCTTGCAAGGCAGCCGTGAGCGATTCGGACGTGCCGGAGCCGAAAGCGTCCTTGGAATGGTACACGGCCCTCGGGAAGCCGGACACTGCGTCGTCCGCGAACGTCAGATAGCCGTTGATCGCACCGTCCTCAAGCTGCTGCTTCAAGTCCGCTTCGCTCGCGGCTCCTTGCTCCAGCTTCACTTTCGCTTCGGGCTGCTTGGCGTAATATTGCTGCACGCCCGCGATAATGTCCGGGTATTGCCCCTGCACGTAGCTGACGCTGCTCACCTTGTCCCCGCCGCCCAGCTTGTCGATCAGATAGGGGATATTCCCGCCGACGAGCACGAGAATCATCAGGATGAGCGTCGTGATGACGAACGATTTGCTGCGCATCTTGTTGCGCATCGTGAACGCGATAACCGTGCCGAGTTTATTCATTATGCACACCTACCGTCTTTATAAAAATTTCGTTCAGCGTCGGCTCCATCAGCTCGAACCGCCGGACCGGGCCTTGCGCGAGCGCGTGCTGCAAGACGGCCTGCGCCGCTTCGGGCTCCCGCACCTTGATTTCATAACCGTACTCGTGCTGTGCGACTGAGCCGACGCCGGGCACGGATTCGAGTCCCGCGATCGAGTGCTCGGCCGCCAGCATGACCCGCTCCTGCGGAAACCGCTTCTTGATGTCCCGCAGCGGGCCTTGCAGCACCGGTACGGACTTGTGCATGATCGTGATATTGCGGCACAGCTCCTCGACGTGTTCCATCCGGTGCGTCGAGAAGACGATGCTGGTGCCCCCGTCGCGAAGCTCCTTGACCGTGGACTTGAGCAGCTCGACATTGACCGGGTCCAGGCCGCTGAAAGCTTCGTCCATGATCACGATGCGCGGCTTGTGGACGATGGCGGCGATGAACTGGATTTTCTGCTGGTTGCCCTTGGACAACTCCTCGACCTTCTTGTCGTAATACTCCGGCACCTGGAACCGGTCGAGCCACTTGCGCAGGCTTGCATCCGCATCCTTGCGGGACATGCCGCGCAGCTGCGCCAGATAGAGGATCTGGTCGCTCACTTTGATCTTCGGGTACATCCCGCGCTCTTCGGGCAAGTATCCGAGCATGCTGAGCTGTTCCTTGCTGTAGGGGTCCCCGAAATATCGGATATCTCCCTGATCCGGCAAGATAAGCCCCAAAATCATGCGCATCGTGGTCGTCTTGCCGGCTCCGTTCGCGCCGAGCAAGCCGTAGATTTCTCCCTCGGACACCTCGAAGCTCAGTTCGTTCACGGCAGTCTTGTCCGAATATTGCTTGACGATTCGTTCGACTTTAAGCGGGTTCAAGGTTCTTGTCCTCCTTCTGAATCATGCAGCTTAATATATCTTCCAATTCCATGCGCCGGCTCTCCAGCGTCCGGAATCCGTAAACGTCCAAGCGCGATGCCAGCCGCCCGGCTTGACCCGCGCCGTTCGCCTGCGCCCGGTACAGTCCCGGTCCGTCCCGCTCCACGCGGCATATGCCCGGCGTCTCCTCCAGCAGGCGCACCGCATCGGCTTCAGACATCATGCCCGTCCCCTGAACCAGCAGCTCGCGCCACTCGTCGAACAGACGGTCCTTCTCGTAGTGGGCAAGGATGCGGCCCCGATGCAGAAATAGCACATAATCGGCAAGCCGTCTGACCTCTTCCGTGATATGGGTAGCGATCAGCAGCGTTTTGTCGCCGTCTGCCAAGTACGTCCGAAGCTCTTCGAGCCATATTTTCCAAATCATCGGATCCAGCCCCGACGTCGGTTCGTCCAGCAGCAGCAAGTCGGGACGATGCGCCATCGCGACCGCGAGCTCCGCCTTCCTTCGCATGCCTTTGGATAGTTTGCCCAGCTTGGTCTTCTCGTCGATGTCGAACTGGCGGACCAGGCGGCGATAATACGGAGGATCCCAAGCCGGATACCAGGCTGAGGCAAACGCCGCTTTCTCCTTCGCGGTCATCGAATTCTCGCAGCCATGCCCGTTCTCCGACACGAAGCCGATCTTCTCCTTGTACCGTTCGTCGCAGCCGGGTCTTACTTGCGTGCCAAGCACCTCCAGCTTGCCTTGCGCGAGCGGCGCGAGCCCCAGCAGCGCGCGAAACAGCGTGCTCTTGCCCGATCCATTCGTCCCGACAATGGCGGTCGTCCACCCGCGCGGGATTGCGGCATCGAGCGGTCCGAGCGTGAATTCGCGGCCGCTGCGGGCCGATACGCCATCCAGCACGATTGCCGGCTGATCTTCGTCAGGCATCGGGATAACCTCCTGTCGATGTCGCGGATTTGCTGCGGACGAGCTCCATGAACAGCGACTCGATCTCTTCCAGCGAGCACTGGAGCTGCAGCCCCGCGTCGATCGCCTGCTCGAGTTGCTCCGCTGCCCTGCCGAGACGATGGCGATCGCGATCCGAACGTTCCACGCCGGCGACGAACGTCCCCGCCCCTTGCCTCGTACGGATCAGTCCTTCGTTCTCCAGGTCCTGGTACACCCGCCGGATCGTAATGGCGCTGCACCTCAGCGAGGCCGCCAGTTCCCGGATGGAAGGCAGCGCCGTCCCCTCCTGCAATTGTCCGCCCAAGATCAACCCGCGCAGCTGCGATTCGATCTGATGGTACAGCGGCTCTGGCCTGCGCTCGTCAATCTTCACCGGCAGCCACACGGGGTCACCTCCTTTACTGTAACGCAGACAACCCGCCGCGTGTTTAAAAAAATCATTAAAAATAATAGGGCCGGTGACGCATCCTGCGCAGCGTGAATTGGTAACCTGCGAAGAGTGCGGCTGCCGCCAACAAGGTGAGTGCCGGAACGTAGCCGTAATGCCCGGTCTTGATCCAATCGATCGTTTCGCCCACGATGGCAACATCGGCGAAGGCCGCCCCGGCGACGATCAATCCATACACCGCCATCATTCCCCAGTACGTCCACATGTACCTTTTTCCCGACATCCCCATTTCCATCCGGATGAGCAGCGCATTCACGATGAGCCCGTAACAGACCCAGAGCCAGACGAACGCAAGCCACTCGCCCGGCCCGAGCAAGGCGCGCAATTCCGGGGAGAACGCGTATTGCAAAAAGCTGAACAGCAGACCGAATCCGGTCACGAACAACACGCAGCGGAGCAGCCGCGCCTGCACGATTGCCGGCAGCGGAATCGGCAGCGTGCGCCAATAGGCGATCTGCCGGGAATGCGTATCTTCCCTCATGATGCGGAACGACGTACGGCTCACGCACTGCCCGAACACCGGGAACATCAGCAGGTACAGCCAATCGATCGCGGCATTCAATGACAACGCCGAGTCGCCCTTTTCCGCAGCATCGCCCAGCATCATGCCGACCAGCCAGCTGGCGTACAGGCAGAACGCAAGCATGAACACGAGACCGGGCCACTCTTGCCGCCCTTGGAGCTTTGCAAGTTTCCGCACCGCCTTCCATCCGGACAAGCTCATCACCACCGCCAAGTCATACTAGTGTGTATATCTATATGCACACTATACAGAAGCTCTCGTGAGCCGTCAAGATACAGATTCAAATTACCTATGGACCAGTTGAGTCGAATCTAAGAGAATAGAGTTATAGAATAGCTAGGAGTCCAAATCGCAAAGGGGCGTGAAAATGATGAAATTGCCGCTGACCCGGTCTGTTCCAAAAATGCTGTTGTCCGGTTTGCTGCTGCTCGCTGTCGTCTTGTTTCCAAGTGCCGCCTATGTATCCCCTGCTCACGCCGCTGCCGCCGTCGATGCGGATCCCGGCTTGCCTGCGCGAACGGCGCAGGACATCGCCGACCAGTGGCGGAAGCTGATGCAGCCGTCTTCGGACCTTGCTCATCCGTATGCGACCGCTCCTTCTGTGTCTGCTCCGTATGCCCCGGGCGTGCTGAAGAGCGATTACCTCAAGGACGGGCTGAACGCGCTGAATTTCTATCGCTATATCAGCGGTTTGCCGGGAGACATCGCGACCACGGATGCGCTGAATCAATCGGCGGCTTACGGCGCGGTCCTGCTCGCTGCAGAAGGCGATTTCTCCCATGAGCCCGAACAGCCTGCAGACATGCCCAAGTCATTCTATGACAAAGGTCTCGCGTCTACTTCGACAGCAAATATTTTCGGCTCCTACGGCTATGATAATCATATCCTGGCTGCCTCGATGGACGCCTACATGGAAGATTCCGACGAGTTCAACCTGGATCGGCTGGGCCACCGGCGCTGGATCCTGAACCCTCCCTTGCAGCAAGTCGGCATGGGTTTGGCCAGAGGACAGGACGAATACGACTATGCCACGCTGCAGGTGTTCGACGACAGCCGCAGCGAGCGGATCGGCTTTCACTACATTCCGTATCCGGCGCGCGGCGCGTTCCCGGTCGAAGTGTTCGGCGGAACGACGGCCTGGTCGGTCAGCGTCAACCCGCTTGAGTATGCCGCGCCTGTATTGAAATCCGTCAAGGCGACGTTGACGCGGTCGCGGGACGGCAAAGTTTGGCGCTTCGATTCCAGCATGAACAAGGTGACGGCGAATGGGAAGTATTTCAACGTGGAGACGCAAAATTACGGCACGGGCCCGGCGATCATCTTCCGTCCGGACGGTATTGGCAAATATGCCGCGGGAGATCAATACGACGTGCGCATCGAAGGCCTGAAGGGCAAGGACGGCTCGGGCCGGATCATCGCCTATACGGTGAATTTCATCAGTGCAGCGAAACCGATGACGAACCCGCCCGCGCCTTCCGCGCCGAAGTTCACCGACATCGCGGGACACTGGGCGCGGCAGACGATCGAATGGGCTGCGGACCGCGGCATCGCGTCCGGATTCCCCGGCGGCGCGTTCCAGCCCGACGGAAAGGTGACGGAGGAGCAGTTCACGCTGATGTTCACCGTGGCCATGGGGACGAAATTGACGGCTTCGGGCCACTGGTCGGACGTGTACTACGTTTATGGAGCGGAGCATGGGTACGCGCTGGCGGGTCTCAAGGACGCCGCTGCCCGATCCAAGCCGATCAGCCGGGGTGCCGTCGCGGAATTGTTCGCCTCTGCCGCGGGACATTCGCTGTCCGGCGAAGACGCGGTGCGGTTCATGCTCGATAACGGTTATTCCAAGCAGGCATCCGTGGCAGACTATCGAGGGAAAGACACGCTGACGCGGGCAGAGGCCGTGCAGTTCATCAAGAACGCGCTCGATGCGGATTATGCGATTTGAAGCGTGACAATGCTGGATTCGGATGAGATGTATTTTGTACCGCTTGTAGAACAGAACAGTATGTTGGCTTTGGGATCGATCTGCGAATTGGATGATAGTTTCGGAGAGGAAGGCACATATACGTGAAAAAGCAACATCATAAGCAAGGTGCGGCATCTGCAGGCAGGGCGCCGCGGGCATCTGCCGCCAAGATGGCGCGATCGGGGAGAGACGGCGCGGCGCGGAATGGTTCGAGGAATGGTTCTAGGGACGGTTCGAGGGTTGACTTGCGCGATGCAGCACAGAGTCATGCAAGAGGTGCCGCGGGCGGTTTGGCGCAAGGCCAACCGCGGGCTGCTGCGAGTGGTTCGGCGCAGGCTCAAGCGAGAAACGTCGCTGGCGGAGGAATGCAGGCCGCTCGCAAGCTCACCGTGCGGGAAGACGATCCGGCGGAACTGCTCGCCTTCTTGCTCGCTGCGCACCCGAATCAAGGCCGCAACGCGGTTAAAGCGATGTTGGCACGCGGCCAAGTGTCGGTCGGAGGCGTTGCCTTCACGGCATACAATCACCCGCTGCGGCCCGGCGATACGATTGAAATCCGCAAAGGCAAGCCGGCGGAAGCCGTCCGGTTTGCCGGCCTGGCGATTCTGCATGAGGACGCGGACCTCATCGTCGTTCGCAAGGAAGCCGGCCTGCTATCCGTAGGGACGGATGATGAGAAAGAGTTGACCGCGTACCGGCAGCTCTCGGACTACGTCAAGCGCACGGACCCGCGGCAGCGGATATTCGTGCTGCATCGCCTGGACCGGGACACGTCCGGTGTCATGATGTTCGCCCGCAGCGAGCGCGTGCAGAAGCTGATGCAGGAGTCGTGGAAGGATGTCGTGACCGAACGCGCTTATACGGCACTGGTGGAAGGACACGTTCGCCAGCCGGAAGGCAAAGTCGAGTCGTGGCTGAAGGAGAATGCCGCTATGAAGATGTACGCAAGCGCCGTGCCCGGCGACGGCCAGCATGCGGTGACGCATTATCGTCTGCTGCGCGCCGGGAACGGCTATTCGCTGCTGGAGCTTCAGTTGGAAACCGGACGCAAAAACCAGATTCGCGTGCACATGCAGGACATCGGCCACCCGATCGTCGGCGACAAAAAGTATGGTGCGAAGACGAAGCCGATCGGCCGTCTCGGACTTCATGCCAGCTTGCTGGCATTCCGGCACCCGACGACCGGCGAGCAGATGCGGTTCAAATCCGACGTGCCGAAGGCGTTCCTGGGCGTGTTCGGCGATCGGTGAGCCGCACGAATCATCTCTTGGTCGCCGCATAAAGAAGGATTAGGGAGAGGTTGTTAGGGATGCCGGAGCAACCATTTATTCATTCCGCAGGCGATTTGATCGTCCGGCCCGGACTTACGCTCGGGCCTCGGACGATTACGGACTGTGAACTCGTCTATTTCCCTGAGGGATCATTCACCGTATATGAAACGGATGAAGCCTCTTATACGCTTGATAAGCCGGGCTTTATTTTTACGCGCCCCAATGAAGTACACACCTACCGCTTCGATCCGAATCAGAATGTGCGTCATTCTTTTATTCACTTCGATCACGCATGGTTGTTGCTTTCGGACAACCTGCTTGAAAATTTGATGCAGACCGATTGGCTGCCGATCGGACAGGATCTGCTGGCATCGGGCATGATGAAACGAATGCAGTTGATCGCGAACCTTCAGACACCGCGCTGGAAAGAACGGCTTTCAGCCATGTTGTCGTCCGTGCTTGAAGAATTGAACGATCTGGCAAGCCATTCAGCCCCTCTGGATTCCATGCGGTTGCCGCTTCCTGTCGCCAGAGCGATCTCGGTCATGGATCAATGCCTGCACACCCCGTTATCCATAGAGGATATCGCAGCGGAATCCGGTTGGTCGCATGCCCATTTTACACGTATCTTTACGGCAAGCGTCGGCATGTCGCCCAAACGGGCCCTGTTGGAGCGGCGTCTGCGGCGTGCGGAGTTACTTATGATTGAGGGGAAACTTGCCATTAAAGAAATTGCCTTTGAAGTCGGATTCACCGATGCGCAACACTTCTCGCGCACCTATTCGCGCATACGAGGCTACACCGCGACGCGATATATCGAAAAATGCCAAGATGCATTATTCAGGGAGACGATCACGGAAGTCGATCCCCTTACGCCCTATCCGATCAATCGATACATTCTCATCAACCAAGAAAAAACGGCTTAGCCGTCCTTCAGCAACCAATCCATCGCAGCACCCATCAAATGGATGCATTTGAACATGATTTCATTGGGTAACAGAGAGTAGCTGGCAGGTTGCGAGGCTTCATGTGAGCTTAGTCCAGTGTGTTCGGGGGTATCCAGGCGGGACTTAAACGATTTTTTCGTCTAACTTCCAGCAGTTGGCGCGTTTGAGTGGGAATTAGACGATTTTTTCGTCTATCTCACGGCAGTTGGCGCGTTTGGGCAGGACTTAGACGATCTTTTCGTCTATCTCACAGCGGTTGGCGCGTTTGAGCGGGACTTAAACGATTTTTTCGTCTAACTCACAGCGGTTGGCGCGTTTGGGCAGGACTTAGACGATTTTTTCGTCTATCTCACAGCGGTTGGCGCGTTTGGGCGGGAACTTTCTGGCCAAAAACAACAACGAGGCGGTAGCCCTGCCCCACCCCGTCAAAAAACGCCAACGATCCTTCTATTCGTGCTATCGCTTTTCCTCACTCCTCGCTTCACAATAAGGCTAAACGCCGTTAAAGGAGGAGAGGCAAGATGGGGATCGCCTATTATCCCAAATCGGAAGCCCGGGAAGACAAGTACCTGGTCAGTATCCAGTCCTATACGCAATTTCATAAGGAAGGATATCTCATTATCAGAAACTTTGTTGCAGGGGATGCTTTGCGCGAGATGTATGACTATACGGAGGGGAAACGCGTTGAGAGCCGCCGCAAAGCGTTGGAGCGGCAAGCACGCGAAGGTGTGCCCGCTGCAGAAGACTACCTGAGCATAATGTTTGACGAACAGGTTCGCATGCATATGCTGTCCCGTTCAGAGCCTGCCGCCGAACGCGTGCTGTTGAATCCGCGCATTCTGGATGTCGCCGAAGCCTTGATCGGGCCTGATGTTTATGCGCTTCAGGATATGTTCTTCATGAATCCGCCCGGCATGGGCGGGCAAGGCTGGCACCAGGACTCCTGTTATATCAAGACGCATCCCGATACGTTGATCGGCGCCTGGGTTGCACTCGAAGATGTCGACGAGGAGAACGGCTGTATGTGGGTTGTGCCGGGTTCCAACCATGAGCCTGTCTACCCGCCCAAGGAAGTAGGAGGGGGACGCGTGCATGCTCCCGAAGCTTTCGCAGACCTGCACGACGTCCATAATGTCAGCAATCTGGACGACGAAATCAACACCTTGTCGAAGATCGTCGCGAAATATCCGCCCCCGATGCCGGTGCCGCTCAAAGCGGGCGACGTGTTGTTCTTTGATTCCCACTTGTTCCATCGAACGTATACCAATCAATCGAAGGATCGTTATCGCCGCTCGTGCGTGCTGCACTATTGCAACGCCAGGTCTTTCGTGCCGTGGGATCATGACGAGTACGAAGGCGAATCCGGCAACGAGAAGCAAATTCTTGCGCGCGGCCGTACGCATATGCCCTATGCAAAACCGCGATTCGGTACGCCGGTGCAGTTGAACGAATCCTCCGGTGAGGAGATAAGCACGAGTATGATGGGAGCGGACAACGGCATGATGATGCCGGTCGAACAATCTGCGGACGACACAAAGGATCATCGCTGATGTCAGGATTAGAGTCGAAACTATAAACTCGGAATGACGAACAACACTGCACCTGTTGCGCGAGTGCGGGCGTACTGGCGAAAATGATGCAGCCCGCATCATAATGGCAAACCTGGCGGGCTTCCGCATAATTCATACGGTTAACCCAGGGCAATCGCTTACGAATTTGACAAACATCTGAGGACAGCATCATTAAGGCGGGATAGCGGGCGCACATGGTGCGGACAGCATCATTTGGGCGGCATCGGCGGGACAACGGGCACACATGATGCACAATCTATAGTTATTGCTTTGGAGCAATAAAAGTCTCGCTTCGCGATCAGGATAACTATTTTTATTGCGTTCGAGCAATAAATCAAGCGAATAATGGAGGTGTGGCAGAATGTCGGCTGAATTGTTGCTCGAACGCAATAATTCGACGGCCCTTCATAGTTGAGGAAGAGAATTGTTGCTTAAATGCAATAATTTCTAATCCGTTAAAATCCGTAAGCGATTGCCCTAATGGTTAACCGTTAATCGTTTACTAATCTGAAGAAATCCATTATAATGAAATCAGTTCTATCATTCCATAACTGGAGGTTCCACTTTCATGTCCGATATGGTTGATCTGACCGGCAAAGTTGCACTCGTAACGGGAGCTGCGAGAGGCATCGGCCGCGGCATCGCATGGCGGTTGGCGAAACAGGGCGCGGCAGTCTGCATCAATTACGCCACCAGCGGGGAAGCAGCCAGCGAGACGCTTGACAGATTAATCGCCGACGGACACCGCGCATTCACGCACCAAGCGGACGTTGCCGACCCGCAACAAGTCGCCGGGATGGTGGACAAAGTCGTCGAACGCTTCGGAAGGCTGGACATTCTGGTCAATAACGCGGCGATCGACCCTGTCATTCCGCTGCCGGAAATAACCGAAGCCGCTTGGGATCGCGTCTTGGACACGAACTTGAAAGGCGCCTTTCTCTGCGCCCAGGCAAGCGCCGAGCACATGAAGAAGCAGGGCGGCGGTAAAATCGTCAACATCAGCTCGGTTCACGGCAACACGACGATGCGCGGCTATGCAGCCTATGCTGCATCCAAGGGCGGCATGAACGCGCTGACTCGCCAACTGTCCCTGGAGCTTGCTCCCCACCGCATCACGGTGAACGCCGTCGCGCCCGGCGTGATCGAAGTCGAGAAATATACGGAAATTCCATGGTATAATCGCGACATCGAATCCGGCAAAATTCCAATCGGGCGCGTAGGCTTTCCGGGGGACGTCGCGCCGATCGTCGCCTTCCTCGCTTCCGCCGAGGCCGACTTCATTACCGGCCAGATCATTACCGTAGACGGCGGATCAAGCGCCCGCTTCTTCTTGTGGCAGAAGCCGCTGCTCGTGGACGATTAAGGCCGCCTTCTGTCGGCTGATTCCATAAATGTTGAGCGCGTTCTCATACATGATTTTGTCGGCGAACCGTTCCGCATCCTCCGCCTTCCACAGGCCTTCCGCCACTCGCTCGGCCAGCAATTTCGCGAGAATATGGCGGAAGGCGAAGACGGCGCCCACGGCTTCTTCCCCCGTCCAAGTGTCGCCTCCCCAAGTGACGGACCCGCTGTCCCGCAGCACATCCACATAAGTATGCAGGGCATACGTCGCGGCCGAAGTTGAAATTAACGGCAGCCAATTGATGTCGATCACGACATTCGGGTATTGGTGGGCCAGTGCCGCCGTCTCATAAATCCAGGGAAATCCGCCGTGAAACAACACGATCCGGTTGCGCGGATGAGTCGCAATGAGCCGTTCCATCTTCATCGGGCTTGAGCCGTCCAGTCGAGCGAGTCCGGTATGAAACTGCACCGGCAAATCCAATTCGGCGGCAAGCTCCAAGCCACGCGCCAATACGTAGTCTCCGAATGCATTGCGCTGTTGTTCGGTTGCGTCCTCAGGCTTCATACCGAATACCGCTCGGGCTTCCTCCTCCGTTGCCTCGCGAAACGCGATGGTCCGTTGATATGCCGAGGCGCACTTCAGACCCACGATTTGCTCCCGCCGCGTTCTCAGCTCCTGCTCGAATCGTTCCATGTATTGATCGAAGCTCGGCGGCTCGTCGAACAGATCATGCGAGCTCGTATTTTCGTTCGTCAACGAGTCCGGGTGAAAGCCCATCATCCACATGTCCAATCGATAGATCGGTGTCACGAAATCGGGGTATCCCACCGCACTTCCGCTATCCCAATAGCAATCCTCCAAAAATCCTGTGTAGTTCCCATGCTTCTTCATAATCTGCAAATGCCAGTGAGGATCCTGGTGCGCCTGCGCAATCCGGGCAGATAACGCATCCCAGTTGTCCGAAGTGATCTCCCGAACGCCATAGATGTGAAACAGCGCTTTGGAAAGCCATACATAATAGCTATTCGTCCGAAGACTGTCCAGCCAGGCCGATCGCGATGCCGAATCAAGGTCCGGCGCGGGACGGCACCAGCCCACATAGGAGCTGTTGAATAGAAGATTCAGATCCAACTGTTGCTGTTTGGCCGATTCCATATGATGCTCGTGTGTGCTGAATACCGGCTTTTCCACCAACAGCTCCAGCCAAATTTTAAAAGTTTCGATGTCGCTCACAACTTCATCCTCCTTGTTTCGTCGTGCGAATGGTTCCAACCTTTACTTTCGAGTTCCCGGCAAGCTTCGCGCATGGCGGATCGCATCTGTTCGAACGGGCCCTCCGGCGAACGCGTAGCAAGCGTCTCATAATAGAGCCGAGCGGCCTCGACCTGTTCAAGGATCGAGGCTGCGTCCACCGGGTTGAACGCCGTCTTCCCGCCAACCGTGACGGCAATGGGACTGCCGTGCGCCACGATCGTTTCCGGACGGCCCGCCTGATGCCCGCGAATCCGCAGCGCCAACCAGGTCGGCTCTGTCGCGCGTATCGTCCAACTGCCTCCATACACGCCTTGCGCGCGATCGATTGTTTCCTTCGCGACCACATCGCCGCCGCCCACCAGTTCGACGATCGACAGCGATGTCGTGACGGAAGCGGCTTCCCAACGAATCACAAGCTCTCCGCCCTCTTCGGGCAATGCGATCGTCCCGCCCATCGGCAGCCCGTTCACGCTGAATTCGATCAAAGGTCCTGCCGTGACGAACGTTTCGCCGCGGCGGATGGAGGCTTTCCATTCCTCGTAACGAAACGGCGCATCCGTTGCGTCTGCCGTCAGGCGCGAATACGTCCGGACCCGTCCGACGGCCGCCCCTGCCGACATTTTGTCCGTACCTCCGACAACCGGCAGCAAATAGCCGCAATTCAAGTATCGATACCAATCCGACAGCGAATAGGCGCTGATCCCGCCATGTTCGTCGGACCATGCGCAAACCTCGATCGCATCTGCCAGTCCGGCGAGCAGCACGGCTGCTTCTTCCCCCCGCGGGCTTGGAAAATGAGGCAATATAACAAGCGCACGCTGTTCCCTGCCCTGTGAGGCCCAAGTCAGCAGGGTCGCTTCCAGCGGGTCTCCGATCGCCGATTCCATCGGCCCGCCCGTGGACAACGGCAGAATCATGTCCCCTTCGTACCCCAGCAGCGACAAGTGCCCAAGCACGGCTTGCCGATTCTCCGTCCCCACTCGAACGAGATATTCGCCGCGGCCGTCGCTTCCTTCGCCAATCGTCGTTCTTCCATCGAAATCGCCGATGTTGCTGAACAGCTCTCCCCATTGGCTGGCAAGCACATTCACGACGTGAACATCCTCCGCCTTCCCTTGCAGCCATGCCGTCGTCGGCGACAGAAAGTGAACATGGGTGTCGGCGGTCATCCAGCCCTTGCTGCGCCAATGGAGCCTGCGCTGCAACGTAATTTCGAGGGTATCCGTGCCTTCCCGGACTTCAAACACGCAACGAACGGGTTCATATTCGAATCCTTTGGTCACTTCGATATAGACAGGCCCGAGCGGCAGCTTCCATATCGCATATCCGTCTATATAACACGTGGAATGCCCCCGTTCCGCACAGTCCGCGCCGTAATCTTCGAACCATTCCGTGCGGGACTGGCGATGACGATTGGCCGGAACAAGCAGCTCTCCGTTCTCTCCGTGAACATGGATGCGCACAGGCAGCTTTGAACCCTCGACATCGGTTACGACCAGCTTCACTTCCCCCTCGCGTTGAGGGATCTCTGTTGCGCCATTCACCGTTGCCAATTCGTCTATTCGAACGCCTCCTGCGCGATCAGTCAGTCCATGGATGCGTGCGTTCGGATGCGCCGCGTATTCCACAATCCACCGCGCGGGATGGCCCGAATCGGACGGCGGCTTGAGCGCGTGCATCCCCGTCCACTCGCCGACGGGATAGGAGACGGCGGGGCGCACGGAGATCACATTCCCACGGTCGATCGTAAGGCGCGGCGGCGCCTGGGCGGCCGCTGTTTCCAGCGCGAACTTCGCCCTCGGGAGGAAGCGCAGCGGGTGCTCTTCTTCCTCCGAACGCGTAATCGCAAACAGGATCGCCTTGCCGTTCACAGGCCATATCGACAACCCGGCAACCCGTTTATCCGGCTGCGGATTTTCCATGGCGTAAATCCAGTGATAAGCGAAGGGATAGCCGTAATCCGCCGTCACCCGGCTTTGCGATTCTCCCCATGCCGTTTCCGGCCGACCGCCGGCGCGGATGAGCTCCGACACGGGAACCGTCGGCCGCGGCATCCTGTGCGGCACGCAGCCGAAGCTGCTTTCCCCCATGCTGACGCCGGGCTGGCTGATCTCCATCCTTCGCCGGATCGGAATACGGCAGCTCGTGCCGTCTTCGTATTCAAGCACGTAATCGCAGAGATGCTCTCCAAGGCCCGTCGTTCCGCGAATCGGCCGGGCAAACAGCCTGTCTTCCTTCAGCCGCTCCTCGGCAAAGTCCGCCATGTGAAGAAACAGAAAATACCGCGCGTATACGGGAGCTGCCATTGGAATCCGCACAGCCTCCGGGCCCTCGATAATGAGCAGGTCCCGGGCATCTTCCTCCTGTCCGCAGCGGAAAGGCAGTCCCCACAATCTTTGATCACCTCGAAGGAAGCAATCCTTAAGCGCATGCGTCCGATCCGTCAGCACGCCTTCCGGCAGTTCCGATAACCGATAGTTACAGGCTTCGCGCAAGTCCAGCGCAGCGAATCCCGACTGTTGATCCCGTTCGATAGGGCATTCCTCCTTCACTGAAGCGGTTCGTTCTTCGAGAAGAGCTCCGGATTCTTCTGAAGCATCTGCGACAACCGTTCATAAGTCGTTCTGGCATTCGTCACCCGGGTATCCGCATAGCCGAAGTGTCCGGTGTACATCAAGCCTTCCCGAATGAACAAGTCATTCACTTTCCAGTAATGATACGAGCACCATTCACCGTCATGCCTGCGCGACGGAGCGGATATTTCGGTGCCGTCCGGCAGCTCGATGACATACGGCACGAGGTGCTCGCTCAAGCGGTGCGGAATATCGTTCCATTCCTCCACGCCATGGATAAACGTATTTCTGCACAGGTCCACTCCGACAAAAAGAATGGTCGCCTCGCGGTCCAGCAGCTTCCCGTAGGGAGAATGGCGATGACACGGAGAATCGCATTTCTCGTTGCCGGCAATAAATGCTGCGGCATCCTGGCCAAACGCACAAACGGAATGGGTCGGATGCAGCGAGCGCAAAACGCCCGGGCGCTGCCGGAACAATTCGGTGAGAACGCCCACGCAGGTTTTGGAATCCGCCAAGCTGAATCGCGGGTTGTGTTCGCCGATATACGCCCAGGTATGCGCGGGCAGGACGAGCAGCCCACCCTTCATATAAGCGATCAGCGCATCGAGCACGGCATCCGGCCCGCCCTCCACAGGGCCGATCGCACGAAAGGAGGAATGCACAAACAGCGTCCCCCGGCGGTCAATGCGCATTTTTTCCAGGTCATGCATGAGGCTCTCTGTCGTGTGCATGGCGTTTGCCTCCTTCAACGTTTCCTTCGAAATTTCAAATAAACAACCGAGAACGCCGGAAGGGGCAACTGAAACGGCTGCGAATCGCCGACCTCAAGCTCGGATATAAGCTGGCCGTCGCAATCTTCGTCGATCCGGTATTGTTCGACCAGCCATTCCCCCGGCAAAGCGTTGCGGATGACGACCTTGCCGATGCCGGACGGGCCCCGATACCGGGATAAGAGAACCGCCATCTCGCCAGCCGTGTTTCGGCCTGCGCAAGCATAAACGCCTTCATCGTCAAGATGGACGTGCAGCCGCTGCGAATGATGGCACAGATCGTTAAACAACCGGAACGCATGGTACGTTTTTGTCGGCACGCCATAATAATCGAATAAGCCGCACCATACCGAAAAGGGCTGGCCGTCGTAATAGTTGGCCTCATCCACCGGACAATCCTGCAGCGTAAGCAGCATGGCGGCCGCGAACGACGCGCCTTGCGTACCTTTGGCCTTTTCAAACAGCTCCCGCCGATCGCGTTCATTTCCAGGCAGGAACAGGGTCGTCCAGTCTCCGTCAAAGAAATTCCATTCGTTATAATGGCTTTCCGCCTTCGTGAAGCCGTACCGATCCAGCCCTGCTCTCACATATTCGCTGATTTCGCGGGCAACGGCAGGATCGTCGTTATAAGAATGCCACGAGAAGAAATCAAGCGGGATTTGTTCCCGCTCGCACATGTCCAGGAAATTTTCGAAAAATTCCGCTTCTCCCATCGGAAGCGCCGCCCCGTAGCCGCCAATCTTCAGAGCGGGATCGAATGCTTTGATCAGCGGAGCGGCGACCCGGTACAAGTGACGAAATTGCTCCGCCGTACCCGTCCACATTAACCCTCCGCCGCCTTCAGGCTCGTTCCAGATTTCCCAGTAGCGGATGTCATAATGAAAGCCGTTCGCCCAGCCGTAATTGTAATGGCGAATGATGCCGATGCATATTCGCGCCCATTGGGCCGCATCCGCAGGAGGGTAGACATAATATTTCTCGGGCGTATGTTCAATGCTCTCCCCCAGCCGCCATACGATGCGGGCGCCTGTGGCGAGGATGGTGCGAATATAATAATCGGATCTGGAAAAATCGTAGCTCGCGGGATCCTCCGGGTCGCGGCTGAAATCCGGAAATATCGTATGGATATCGATTTCCCGCGGATGCGGAAAATTCGGGTCGTGCAAGCGAACGAGCGGAAAGCCCGCGGCTTGGTAGTGATGCGAAACGTCAATCAGCGACCCGTACCCGATCGGGCCGTTATTCACGCCATGCAGCGCCTTGATCGTGCCGATCGGGCGACCCTGATCCATGAAGATGTTCATGGGCGGCGCCTCCAGTCAAAGTTGTCGTCGAATGGATAATAAGGCCGTTCCAGCTTGTGAAACTTCAAGCTCGTCACATCAGCCGGACTGCTCCCCGGGGTGTCGAGAATATAGATGTGGCGGGATATCGCGTCATAATCGGCGCGGAACTGGCTCGCCGACTTGACCATCACGATATCCGCCGTCGCCGGCTCCAGCCCCATCGTCCGGTACATGCTCGGATCGCCGGAAAATACGGAGCGTTCACCGACCAATAATCGCATCGTGCCGATTTCGAGCACGACGCAGCGCCCCATCCTCGCCATCGTATTTTTCGCATGGCCGCCGCCGAACCTGAACCGGCCGTCGCCGATTCGAACGACAGTGCCGCGTACATTTACAGGCTCGCCTTGCGGATTGAGGGAATGGCCCACTTTCAGCTCCGCTTCATGGCCGACTCCCGCCCGGATGGCCGCCTCCACAGCCGGCGCGTCGGTCACGACAACCAGAACCTGCAGGTCGCGATCCGCTCCGCATTCGAGCATCTGGCGGATGACGGCCGAGCTGTCCCCGGTCGAGCCTGCTCCGGGACTGTCCGCCGAATCCGATATGACGATCGGCCCTTCTCTCCCCTGCAAACGCCTGGCCAATTCCACGATTTCGTCCACACGGTGCAGCTTGACATCGAAAGCGTGCCGCGATTGCCAGAACAGGTCGGCCAACCGGTCGGCTTCCCGTTCCGCTTTCTCTTGGTCATTCCCCACGACAAGCACCGAAGCGCCGGACTCAGCAGCATCGAGCCAGCTTTGGACCGGAAACAGGGAGGTGACGGACGATGCTCCGTTTGCCTCTCCCCGGGCGACTTCCGCCCACAATGCCGCAAACGGCCCATACATCGTTTGCTGATTTTCCGCAGGAATGATCATCGGAATTTTGCGATGCGCCATCACCGGTCTGTGCCCGGTGCGCACCATGTCCAACAGCAGTTCGGTTGCCCGATAGCCTGTATCGTAATAATCCGTGTGCGGGAACGTGCGGTAGCCGACGATCGCGTCAGGATGGCGCAGCATGTCCCGGGTTACGTTCGCATGCAGGTCGAGCGAAAGCACGAAGGGCTTGCTGCCCGCCATTCGCCGGATCTCCCTCGACAAATCCCCGGTCACGTCGTCACAGTCCTCTGCGGTCATGGCCCCATGCATCGCGAAGAAGACGCCGTCATAATCATCGCCGGCCATCTGCACGCGCTCGATCAGCAATTGCTTCAGCTCCGCGTACGCATCTCTTTGGAACACGCCGCCCGACACCGCGTACAAACACATGGCAGGCACCGCTGCCGCGGCGCGATCCTGCAGCGCTTGCAGGCTGCCGCGCACCTCATTTTCGATCTGCAGCTCCCGCAGCTCCTCGCCGAGCAGGAACAGGTTGTTGCGGAAGTCGTTCATGTCGCTGCGAACGGGGCTGAACGTATTGCTTTCCTGCACGATGGCCCCGACGACGATTCTCATGGGAGAGGACCTCCATTATTTATTCGTAAGGCAGCGGAAGCGGCTCCCGGCGCAACGCCGACCGCTCCGTCGTCTCGATCAGCGCGATATTGCGGGCCGCTTCCTCGGGCAGGACGGCCAGCAGCGCGCCGTTGGTCAAATGCTCGCGAATGTTGGCGTAGTAGCCGAGCGGCTCGTCCTGCTTCGCGCGAATTTTCGATTCCATTTCTACGCCGTTCACTTCCGTGTACAAGGTGACGTCATTTTTGAACAGGTCATGGACGACGACGGAGCCCTTCGTCCCCTGGATCCGAACCGGCGCCTTGCGCGCCCGGGCAATGTTGGAAACCTCGATGTGGGCAATCGCGCCGCTCTCGAACTCGACGATGCTGTCGATCTGATCTTCATTCGAGATATCATGCCAGATTCGATTGTGAATGAAGCCGCGAACGGAACGTACCTTCTCCGGGACGAGCGTCAGCAACCAGTCTGCGTAATGCGCGCCCCAATCATAGAAGATGCCGCCGGATATCGTCTTGTCGGCGCGCCACCATTTGCCGGGATATCCGTATTCGCCGATAAACATATCTGCATGAAAGATATCTCCGAGCACGCCCTTCGCCATTAACTCCTTCACGGTCTTATACCAGCCGTCCCAGCGGCGGTTCTGATAGACGGACAGCATGACCCCTTGACGCTTCGCCAGCTCGCACAGCTCGAACGCTTCGTCGGCATGGATGCACATCGGCTTCTCGATCACGCAATGCTTGCCCGCCGCGATGACCTCTCTGGCAAGATCGGCGTGCGCGTTGTGAGGGGTGATGATCGACACGAGATCGATATCGTCCTGCTTCAGCATGTCCTTGACATGCGTATAATTGTGGATATGCGGGAAATCTTCCTTGGCCAGTGCCGAGCGGACCGGGTCGATGTCGCACGCCGCAACGAAAGAAATGCCGTTATCCCTCATGTGAAACGCATGGCTCTTGCCCATGTTCAATGTGCCGCCGTAACCGATGACCGCGCCTCGTATCGTTTTGCTCATGGTAGGATTCCTGCTCTCTGTTTAGATTTTCCTCTCTCCGCTCTATCCGGAAGCTCCGGAAAAGCTCCCCGGAGCCTTTCCGGAACTTCCTTGCAATGAGATTCGGTTGCTTTACGATCCGATGCGGATATAATCGATCTCAATGGTGCCGCCGGCGTTCGCCGGATCGAACCGAATTTGCTTGATCGTCCCCGTCCAGTTCGCGTTGGCCGACATGTCCAAGTCGTACACCGCATAGTCGCTATAGGAGCTGATTTCGTAATTGACGACCTTGCTCTCGCCGTAGCTCGTATCCGAATTCGTAATAAAGTAAACCTGGATGCCGGTCGAGCTGGAATTGTTCTTCAAGCGAACGTAGACATGGCCGTTGCTGCCGGCATTGATCCCCAAGTTATCGCTTGAAAACATATACGGGTCCGTGCCGCTGGACGTCAAGGCCAAAACTCCGCCCGACACGCTGCCGCTGAGCTGATTCGCGAGCGACCAGCCTTCCATGTCGCTGTCCGTGTTGAAGTTCCATTCCTTCGCATAGGAGCTGCCCGATGTCGGCGTCGCGGACGCTTCGGCCGAGTTGCCGCTCGTGCCGCCGCTATTCGTCGCCGTCACGACGTAATAGTACGTTGTGCCGTTCGATACCCCCGTGTCGATATAGCTCGTCGAGGTGTGATTCGATACTACCGTCGTGCCATAAGTGCCCGTAGATGTGCCGCGTTTCACTGTGTAGCTGTCCGCGCCCGATACCGCATTCCAGCTCAAGCTCACTTGCCCGTTGCCCCCTGATGCGGACAGTCCGGTCGGCGCACCGGGCGCGCTGACGCTGGAGCCCCCCATCCGAATGGCATCGATGTCGACGCTCCCCGAAGACGAGTATTGGTTGATATCGATGCGGATTTGCTTGATGGTCCCGCTCCAGCCGGCAACTGCGCTCATATCGACGTCATAAGTCGTGTACCCGCTATTCGCGTCGATGTCGAACACGAGCGCTTTGCCGGCAGACCAGCTCGTATCGGCGTTTGTTGTGAAGAACAGCTCGCCGGTAATGGCGCCCGTATTGTTTTGCATGCGAATATATACATGTCCGTTCGATGCCGCGACACCCAGATTGTCCGGTGAAATGATGTAAGGATCGCCGCCGGTTATCGCGAGATGCATCGAACCGCTCGATACGGAGCCGGATGAGTCGTAGGTCGTCCAGCCTTCCATATTGCCGTTGGAATCGAACGTCCACTCCTTGGCGTAAGAACTGCCGCTTGCTGTCGGCGTCGCCGATGCTTCGGTCGAATAGCCGCTCGTTCCGCTGCCGTTCGAAGCCGTGACAACGTAATAATAGGTGTTGCCGTTCGACACGCCCGTATCCGTGAAGCTCGTTCCGGAATGGTTCGATACGACGGTCGTGCCGTAAACGCCGGTGGACGTGCCGCGTTTCACCTCATAGCTCGTCGCGCCCGACACCGCGTTCCAGCTCAGATACACTTGGCCGTTTCCGCCGGAAGCGCTCAAGCCGGTCGGCGCGCCCGGCGCGCCGCCGAATGCCGTATACGCGATGGACGGGGACCAACTGACCGTATCGGCCGTGTTGTTGGAGCTGCCGTCGACCTCGAAGCGAATGACGTCTCCTGCCGACACAGACAGGTTATCCAGCACTTGTTCGACGCCGGATTTGTCGTTGTACGCGATAAACTGGTCGCCGCCCGACGGCCAGATGCGCGTACCGTTCTTCGTTATGCGCGCGACGATCCCGTCGCCGCCCGAATAATCCGACTTCAACAGCCGGCCCCGAAGACTGATCGTACCCGAAGAAGGGGCGATCCAGGCGCGCGCGATCTTGCCGCTCGTTCCGGGAGTCTGCTCGAACTGTCTTACATTCGGAACGGCTGTGGAGGAATTCGTCTGCCAAGCGCCGGCGGAAGAATCGTAATAGGCCAAATTCGACCACGAAGATCCGTCATAAGCTTGATAGGACCAATTGCTGCCGCCCTGGGTACCGCTGAACTGATAACCGGAAGGATAAATGTTCGCTTTCGCAATCGATCGGTTGTTGGTCACCGTCATGCCGGAATAGCTGCTCCCCGATTCCGTCAACGTAAAGGTGGAATCCGAGTAGAAGTTGTCTCCGATGCGGCCGGTCGGCACGACGCCCGAGCCGGCCAGCCGGATGGACGCGCCGTTGTCGACCATCACGTTCGAATCGATGTGCAGGTTATCCAGCTTGTTCTGAATGACCGGACCGATATAGGAATTAAATGCGAGAATCGACGGTCCCGCTCCGGCATGATTGCCGAAATAGTTGTTATTCACGTTCACATTGACCGAACTGTGCTCATAATCGATGGCCACTTGATCCGGCGAGCCGGTATCGGGCACATTCGTGAACACATTATTGAAGAAATTGACGTCTTTGGCGAACAGCATGATGAAGGTGGCCGTACCGGTAGCGGAATAGCATTTGCCGCCTTCGTCGAACACGGAATTCATGATCGTCAGTCCATATACGCCCTTGATGGCCATCGAATCGTCGCAGCCCGTCATGCCGCCGCCCTGGTCCGCATCGCGAACGTCCAGGTGGTTCATGACGACATTCGTCGCCGCATCATGCCGCTGCGGATCCGACGTAACGTAGGAATAACCGCCGCCGAACCAGTCGATTCGGATCGTGTTCAGATTGTTGTCGCCTTTGATGTAATCGAACAGCACGTTATTGATGACCGGTCCGTTCCAAGGATTTTCGGTGTACCCGTGCTTCACCGTCAATTCAATGCCGGCCGAATTCCAGATATAATCGCCCGTGCTGTCGTTGAATCCGCTGCCTGATCCTTGATGAATGCCTTTAATGTGGTGCACGTAAATATTTTTAAATTCCAGGCCTTCATGACCGGATGACGTGAATCCGACGAGGATCCCGGTTCCGGCGTAGCTGATTTCCAAATCCTGGATACGCCAATAATCCGGGTCGGTGAGCCGAATCGCGCGGTCGGATTCATTGCCGTTGCGCGAGATGATCGGCTTGGCGCCCGAACCGTAAGCGCCGATGGTGATCCAGTTGCCGGAGTTGCCTGTACCTTGAACGACCATCTCGGCATTCCACGAAGCGCCCCGGGCAAGCAGGATTTGATCGCCGGGCCCGAATGTGCCGATATTGTTGATCGGCGTAAACGAGCAGAACGGCTGAGCGGTCGAAGTGCCGGAACCCGAATCGCTGCAATTGGAACCCGAGCGGTTGTCCACGTAATACGTCGTGTTCGCTGCAGACGCGGTTCCGGAGAAGTATAAGCTCAGCAGCAGCAAGCAACCGAATACTGCAATCCATAAACCTTTCATGGGCATGCGCAAACGAATCGACATCATCTAAATTCCCTCCTTTGGTTGTGTGGTGCCGGGAGTTCAATTCGGATAAGCAGACGCTTGCAACGACATCGTCATCAACTAAGTATCATGAGCCTCTCCATCGACCACCCCCTTTCGTGTTAGAAAAATCCAACGCTATTCGTACACCCGGATCGGTTTTTTCAAGGGCTCCAGCGGCTCCGGATTCGCCCAATAGTTCGGACGATCGGTCTGTACCGGTTTGGCCCATTTGACGGCATTGGAAATAACGCGTTGAACGTTTTTGTCGTGATACGTAGGATGCATCTCATGTCCTGGCCGGAAATAAAATATTTTCCCTTGGCTTCTGCGGAAGGTGCATCCGCTGCGGAACACCTCTCCGCCTTCGAACCAACTGATGAATACCAGTTCGTCAGGCTGCGGAATATCGAAATGCTCCCCGTACATTTCTTCCTCTTCCAATTCGAAGAAACGGCCTACGCCTTCGGCGATCGGATGAGACGGATCGACGACCCAGACCCGCTCCTTTTCGTTCGCTTCCCTCCACATCAGGCCGCCGCTGGTGCCCATCAAGCGGGTGAAGGGCTTGGAGCCATGGGCGGAGTGAAGCGCGATAAAGCCCATGCCGTCCAACACCCTTTTGCAAACCCGGTCGACGACCTCGTCGGACACTTCGCCGTTGCGGGAATGGCTCCACCAGATGAGCACATCGGTTGCATCCAGTTGTTCCCTGGTCAGCCCGTGCTCCGGATCCTCGAAGATCGACACGCTCACTTCGATCTCGTCGCTGCGCAGCGCGTCGGCGATGCAGTTGTGCATCCCGCTCGGATAGTTCCGCTGACAGATGTGGTTCAACCGATCGTGAAAGTTTTCTCCCCATACCCTTGCTCTAATCACGCTTATCTCCCCTTCGGGTTCGTTTATCCTTGCAAGATGTGCGCCAGATCGACATACCATTTGAAGCCAAGCGACGGGCTCCTCATCAGATAGCTGAAATCGAAGCGGTCTCCTTTGCGGATCAGCTTCGCGACGATCCGATTAGCACCTTTCCTATACGTCACGTCCAGCCGGAATTGGTTAAACGGCATATAATGCCGGGACGATCGATTGTCCAGCAGCGCTTCCCCATTCAACCACAGCCGGTATTCATCGTTGCTGCCGACGAACAATTCCGCCTCTCGGCGTTCTTCCGGCACAACAAAATCATGCACGACATAGATGCAGCACGGACCCTCGTAGCCGGCAAACGCCCGCAGATCGATTCGGTCCTCATGCAAATTGACATATTCGCCTTCTGCCTGGTCAAAGCTGGCATCCGATTCCTCCACATACGGCCGATCGAGATTGACAAAGCTGTTGAACATGGCGAAAGGGTCGGCAATCCCGTTCAGCTTCTGCGTGACTTCTCCATACGGATTCTCATCGAATACAGCCGTATCATAGTCGTCCCAGAACGGGCCAATCAGCTTCACCCGCGCCGCGCCGGACAATCCGAAATCGAGCGATGCGGCCAAGTCCCCTCCGTCTGCTGCAAAACTCGCTTTCACCAGGTTGCGCTGCGGCAATAACCGGATATTCGGACGAACGGAGAAGGTGATCGGAAGTTCGATCCTCCCCTCGGGTTCAAGCGTCAAGCGCGCTGCGGACACGTCCGCCCGCAAAGCTTCCGCCACATCGAGCTTCAGGCTGCCGCTGACCGCTGCGTCCGAGCGGTTCACAATGGATAACGTAACGGTCCTGGTCTCGTCTGCGCCAATGCTCGGCAGCCCGTCATAACGGACATCCAGCGCAACGGGACCCGGCTCCCGCGGCAGCGGCAAGCTTGGGACGACGTCGGGCGGCACATGCGAGAAACGGGTTGCGATTACGCCGTCGCGCGCAAGCGACAAGCCCGCTGCGCAGGTATCTTTGGCGAGATCCACAATTTTGGTCGAGTGGCGCTGAATGTCCACCGTGCCGATGACAAAATCCTCGCCGATTTTGTCCAGCCACCAGGAAGGAATCGCGCGCATGCCGCCGATGACCCCGAGAACAGCGCCCGCCGTCGCCGCCGTGCAGTCCGTGTCGTAGCCGCAGTTCACCGCCAGCATCATCGTCTTGCCGTAATCGCCTTCCCCGTATAACAACGCCATGACCGTCAGTCCGATATTCGTCACCGCATCGGATGCGTCCGACGATCCGAACTTGCGCAGCAGCGTCGTTCGCGCCGTCAGCCAATCCGCTCCCTCGTCATAAGAGCGAAGCACCTGCCTGAGCCCGCGGTGCAGCTTGGCTTCGGCCGGCACAAATTCCGTCAGCGCCCGTTCAATCAGCCTGCGCAGATCGGATTCGGCGAAGCCCATCGCCTCGATCGCAGCATAAAATTGCTCTCCATAGATGCTTTCGCTGACATGATCGATCACGCCGTCCAAGCGGGCGTACCGAGCAGCCGCCGACGGATCGCCGGGGCATACGAACCCCCATATTTCCGAACGAATCGGGCAGCCCATCGAATGCTTCCAGAAGCTGTTGTTGTAGCTCCCGCTTAAGGGCGGCGCGATGCCAAGCTCGATGTTGCGGATGGCAAAAGAATATTCTCCCGCCATCAGCAAATTGTACTTGGCGAAAACTTCACCCACGTCGCGTTCCGTAAAATGCGAGCCCTTCTTCTCCAGCAATTCTTGCAGCCACAGCACTTGCAGGTCGAGATCGTCATTCGCGGGTATCGTTGCCGGGAACGCGGTATCGGGCGTATAGTGCAGCACGCTTTTGTTGTTCTCCTGCATAAAACCGATGGCGCCGCCGATGCACTTGCCGATCCAGCCGGCGTAAACTTTGTCCAAATAGTTGTCATATCGCAATTCCACGGTTGTGCCCCCTTTTTATTCCACGATGCCCGAACGCTCGATGCCCTGCACGAAATACCGTTGCGCAAACATGTACAGGATCAGCATGGGGCCGATGATGAGAACCGACGCAGCCATCTTCAACGGCGCATAGATGTCGAAAATCAACTGCTGGTTATTTCCCGCCGTTACCGACTTGTGAAAATTGAGCGCTTCCTGCATCCGGTCCATCCGCAGCGACAAGGGAATAAAATCCCGAAGCTGCGAAGACTGCAAGTAAACCGACGGCTCGAAGTAATCGTTCCAATGCCAGACGATCGAGAACAGAAAGACGAGCAATATCGCGGGCCGCGCCAGCGGCAGCATGACTTTGACGAACGTTCGAAAAGCGCCGGCCCCGTCGATTTTGGCGGATTCTTCGAGCTCCTTCGGCAGCGTCGCAAAAAACTGGCGGTAGATGATGATGAACAACGAAGCCTTCAGCCCCGCGGCAAAAACGGCCGGTATGATGAACGGCAGCGCCGTCTGCGTCCAGCCCAGCTTGGCGTAAGTGACATAAAGCGGAATGACAAGCACCTGGGGCGGCACGAGAAACGCCAACAACACGATGAAAAACAACCCGTTTTTAAACGGGATTTTGAGCCGCGCGAAGGCGTACCCGGTAATCCCGCAAGAAATCACTTGCAGAATGGCTGCGGACAGCGACATATAGGCCGTTTGCCATAGCGCGTTCAGGTAATCCAGGCCGATGAGCGCATCCTTATAGCCCTGCAGTTCGAATTGCCGCGGAACGTACCGGACAGCCTGGTCAAGCAAATCGCTCATGGACTTGAAGGAAGTGGCCAGCATATACAGCAACGGCATGATATACATGACCGATATGGAAAGCAAAATGACATAGAGCGCGATTTTGAACAAGAAGCCGTCGTTGATGCTGCGGCCGATCAAAGCCCGTCTGAACCTCATCCACATTTTGTTCGACAGGAATCCGGCGGCTGTCCTTTCCTCGCGGGACGTTGACATGCTTCTCCTCACCCCTTTGCCCGTTTCTGTTGATTTCTGGACCACCAGACGAGAAGCGCGATCGGCACGAAGATGACCGTCAGATAGATCCAGCCGAGCGCGCTCGAGTAGCCGTATCCGGTTTCGATATTCCCCATGTTGCTGACGATAATGGTCAGCACCGGATTCAGCGCGTTGGTGCCCAAATCCACAATCGTGTAGATGAGGCACAGCACGATGAACGGCACGACGGCCGGGAAGGTAATTTTCCAGAAGGATTCCCACGGCGAGGCGCCGTCGATTTGCGCGGCTTCGTAGGTCGCCTTCGGGATCGTCTGAAACGCCGCCAGAAAAATGAGAATTTGAATGCCCGAATACCAGAGCACGATGACGAACTGATCCAGGATCCCCAGAATCGTCTTGGCGATCGAAGCATTGAATGTCGAATAGAGCAGCTCCGTCACGTTGTATTGCTGCAGAAACGGGATCGTGCCTTGGCCTTGATTTTGCAGCTCCGTAATAATCTCATTCGTCGCGAAGATGACCGGCAGGAAGAACAAGGTGCGAAACAGCATTCTGCCCGGGAAATGCTGATTCAGCATCAGCGCGACCAACAAGGCGAATAAGACGGACATCGGCACCGTCAGCACGGAACGGTACGCGAAATCGATCAGCTTCACGGGGAATTCATTGTCCAGAAGAAACGCATCACGGAAATTTTGCCATCCGACATAGGCGTAAGACAGGCCGGACCCGTCCGGCTTCACCCCGACTTGCTGAAAGCTGACGAAGACGGAATAACCGAGCGGATAGGCCAGGAACAGCGCGACTCCGCACAGCCAGGGAGCAATAAACAGCAGACCGCTGAGCGATTCCATCACATGCCGGGCCCGCTTGCGACGCCGGTGTTCCTTGGCGGTCATCGTCAGCTTCGGCTGCTCGAGCTTGTCTCGATCGTTCATGGCGTCCCCCCCTTGTCCACGACGGCGTACGCGAGCGGCTGAACCGTCTTCCCGTCCAGGGAGAAGGGCTCATCGTTATAGTTGACCCAAATGCGCCGTCCGCCTTCATAAGTCGTCTCATAGACGCCGCGGGCCAGCTTGCGATGATTGTCGATGAAGCTTCCCCATACCCCGTTCATCGTCTCGTCAAAAGCCTTGTATCGGGACGCGATCGTCGATTCCCATACGCTGAACTGCGAGCTGTACAGCCAATAAAAGCTCGTGCGCTCGAATCCGTTCGGACTCGCTTCCGTTAACAGATAGGACGGCAAGGCGCCGTATTCGATTTCCCGCAAAAAGTCGATTTGCGGGTTCGCATGCAGATTGCCTTCCATGCCCGAATAGGTGACAAGACCGTGAACGGCGATCGGATAAAAGGGCACCGGTTCATCGACGACGATGTCATAGTTATATTCCATCGGGAAATGCGACAGATGATCGGCAAGCCCGATCGCATAGGCATAACCGCCGTTTGAACCGCCCTGCAAGTCTTCAAACCCCGAGGTGGCGACAGCACCGACCTTGTCCTTCACTTCCTTCAATGCTTGGCGGACAAGTTCCGCAGCCTTCTCGCGATCGACATACTGGTCCGAATGGAAGTCGCCATACAGCATGCCGCCCAGCCCCATCAGCTTCACCCCGCTGACGCCGAGAGACTGATACTCCTGCACGGCCGCGGGCAAGGTGACGTCCAGCATCCGCTGCGGATTGATCAGGTAATAGGAAGATGATGGGCCGGTCTGCGTAAAGATATCTTTGTTGATTGAGACGCCGGATATGTCCCGGGCTGCATGCTTCGATACGGAAAATCCGTTTCCGAATTTCGGTCTGGCATAGTAAAGGGCGTCGTTCAAATAGACCGGTACGCCTTCGTTTTTCAACTCGGACACCAGATTTCTCATGCCGGCGGGACCTCCGACCTCGCCGTTTACAGGAAACCGGTCCGGCAACCGTCCCGGATAGCCCCCTTGCTGCCAGCCTTCCAGTCCGACGGTCAGATTGGACACGCCGTCCTCCTTCAGCTTGCGGACCATTTCCCCCGCTTGCTTCAGCGTCGTCGCCGTGATGAACCGGCTGCCGTTGGCGTTCATTTCGCTCGTCCCCAGCAGCACGTTCAATTGCAAAGGCGGCGCTCCGGTCTTCTCTCCCAGAGGCGAAGCTTCCTTGTGTTCCATCAGGTAGCTGCGATAGGACTTCGCCATGCCGACATAATCCGATTGAGCGGCAGCCAGCGGAAGGTAACGACTCGTGAACGGCTGAAAGATCAACGTTTTTTCATAGTGAAAGTTGGAAGTCGTCGCGTTGATCACTTCTTCGTAATAGCGCCGCAGCTGAATGCGGGCGTTCGCCTGGTTGAAGCCGGAACTTACGCCGGCAGGCGCCGCGACGATGTTGGTTTTGGTCGCCCCCTCCTCCACGATGCAGATGAAGCCGTTCGTTCCCCGATTCATACCGAATACCGGGAAGGCAATGCCCGTGCGAACGCCTTGCATTCCGCTCAGCCGATCGACGTTGGGCGCCGCGTTGTCCTCATCGTAAATCGGGAAATTGTACGGCAGCATATTTTCCGTCTGCGTCTTGTTGAAATGAATGAGCGCTCCGGGGCCATCCGGTACGAGAATATAGCCGTCTTCCTTGTCATTCTGCACCGCTCCGAAATAAGGCAGCACGTCCAGGGCGGTCAGCTCGTTCTTCTTCGTCTCGGTTACGCCGAGCTCGGGAATGTGGACGACAAGCGCGCCGCGGTCGAGCGAGTATTCCACGTAGAACGAGAAGCCGAGCGATTCGATGCTGTAAAGAAAGCCGATTCCGTTGTCGATCGCCCGCCATTGCACCTGCGCATCCTTCAGGTTGGCGGAAGTGTCGGACGATTGGCCTTCCGGTTTGTAACGGAACATCAAGGGCGACTGAATATTCGTACGGATCTGGCCTTTGCTCTGATCGTCAGCCAGTTGGTCCGCAGTGGGATTGCTCGTCAGGAAGAGGTCCCCGGTCTGCAGCGCCAGTCTTCCTGTTGCGGGATCGACCCACAGCGTCGCCGGTCCCTCTGCCGCTGCTTGCACCCACAGCTCCCCGCCGTATCGCATCGTGACATCGGACGGATTTCCGGTGCTGAGCGGCATGCTTTCCATGTAAGCGGCTGCCTGTGCAGGGCTGTAGCTGCCGGGATAGCTCCGGTCCTGTTCTGCAGAAACGAGGATGAAGACGATCACGCCCGCCAGTACAAGCACGGTCATGATCGCAACCCACTTTCTGCGCAGCCATGAAAGCGCGGCCCTCCCGATCGATTTAAACACGGTTCAACAACTCCCTTCCGAGGCCCGCGAAAAAGTCGGTCGTCATATAAAGAAGCCCGACGAGCACGAATCCGAAAACCCATAGGCAGCCGAAGGTGACAAGCGAGACGCCGATCATTTTAACCGATTCCTTGAAATTGTAATTATGAACCGTTTGCGTGGCGAGGAACATAAGGGCAACAACCCACAACTGGATCACCGTGTGCAAGAAGTGATACAGAATTCCCTCATCCAGTGTCAACACGTTGGAAAACAAGGCGATCGGAATCGTAAACAGAATGGCCGGCACGAGCGCATATGCGTTGACGATGAACACTTTGACGAACGATCCTTCGCCCTTCAGCACGGAACCGACCAAGTAGTTCGCCACGACCCAGGTGATCCAGGGAAGCAGGTAATAGAGCAATTCCGTTTTGAAATTCAGGTCGACGAATTCGACATCGTTGAACAAGTAACTGACGATGCTCTTACCCGCGATGCTGACGCCGAACCCCGCAAAGACGAGGAGAACCGCATACCAGAATCGCACCTGCCCTTTCTCCACGATGTCATCCATCGTGCCGACTGGATGCCGCAGCAGGCTGAACGTGCGAAGGACGGAGATCAGCCAGCGATTTTTCACCTTCGTGCGGATCAATCCGGTGAACGGATCGATGCCGAATTCCGGGACGTCCGCCGGATTGTTCGAGCCTGCAGCCGCCGCCTTCGCCGGCTTGCGGGCGAACATGCGGCGCCAGGTGCGCAGCAGGAAACCGCCGATCAAGAGCGCCATGACCCCCAACATCACCCAGCTGAAATATTGGAGCAGCCATTCCATCCGGATTTCCCAGAAGGCGTCCGAATACCCTTTGCGATCGGAAGCGATCTCGAAATATTCGGCCGCCTTGCGGAAATCGTGCTGCTGCAGCTCGTACTTCGCCAGGCCGAGATAGGCCCGGTCAAACAAGGCGTCGATTTTCAAAATTTCATTCCAGGCCGCTTCGCTTTCCGAGTATTGGCCCTCGTTATAGGCGGTAATCGCCTCATGCATCAAATCGCCGAAGCGCGTCCGCTGGAACGTCTGGATGTTGTTCTGCGCCGAATCCGCAGCGAGAATCGTCCCATCCTTCAATGTCGCGATGCTCGCAGGCGCCTTGAACAAGCCCAGGCGCTGCGACCCCGTGCCGTCCAGCCCCATCCGGAAGAGGAGTCTGCCGTTCGTGTCGAACTGGAAAATTTGCCCCTTCTGCTTCTGGATCGCCGTCATGATCCCGTTCTGATCGATCGAGACATCCGCATATCCGAAGGCTTCGATGTCGACGGGTGAAATCCACCAGGCAAAGTTTCGATTATTAAACAAGTCGTCGCCTGCAAAGTTCAATCTTTTCAACTGTCCGCTGGCCAATCGGGCGTTCACGGTATACATGAATCCTTTGCTGTCCACGGCGACGTTGCCGATCGCGCCAGGCAGCACGGCTTGCTCTTTCTTCAACTGTTCCTCGGTATAATATTTGCGCTTCAAGGATGTCAGCCAGTCCATCTTGACCTTGTTGGCGCCGAAGAAGCCGACGAAGTCGCCTTCGGGCGTCAGCTGCAGCAAGCCCTGATAGCCGCCCTTCGAGACAAGATAAATATAACCGCGAATATCGATAACGATCTTGGACGGCACATACGAATAGGTTTTGGGCAGCAAGTTCGTATCCGGCGACTTTATTTCCCGGACATACTTGCCCTCCTTGTCAAAGATCGCGACTCTGCGGCTGTTCGTATCCGCGACATAGATGGTGCCGTCTTGATCGACAAACACCCCTTCGGGCCCTCTTAATTGCGCCTTGGGATCGGACGGTTCTCCATCCGGGCCCGCTTCCGCTCCGTCGGCGGCAGGAATCGTACGAACGATCCGGCCATCGGCGTTCAACTGCACGATGCGATTATTGCCGGTATCCGCCACATAAATCTCGTCGTCGGCCGTTACGAACAGATCCTCGGGATCGCTGAAGCCGCGCCATACGGGACCGGGAACGAAGGCGTTCGGCGTCGGAATGAACCGCCCTTCGTTATCTACGGACATCGTCGGATAGGGAACGATGGCGTGGGCTTGTTCGCCTGCCAGCGAGAGCTGCAGCACGATCGCCATGACGATCAAGCAAGCCAGTCTTGGAGTCAGCTTGCGCATGGTCGTTTCCTCCTTCCTACTTAATCCCCGAATTGGCCATCGTCTGCAGCACCTTTCGCTGGAAGGCGAGGAATACGATAACGAACGGGACAAAGACGATGAGCGCGCTGGCTGCCTGGATGCCCGTCCCCGCCACGCTGTTCACGGACCCGACGGATGCAGACGTCGTGCCCGAACCGTTTACCAGTGAAGAGACATAGAAGTTAAGCAGGCGCTGCGATTCGATCTGGGTGAACAATCGCGACGATTCCGTCTCCGGCCACACGGTCTGGAAGGTCAGAATGCCGACTGTCGCAATCGCCGGCATGCACATCGGGACCACGATTCTCGTAAACAGCATCCACTCTTTTGCTCCGTCTATTTTGGCCGCATCCATCAAGGCGTTCGGAATTTGGTCCACAAACTGCTTCATCAGAAACACGCACACCGGCATCGGCAGAAACGGCAGAATATGGGCGAGATAGGTGTCCATGATCCCGGTATGGGCAACGACCAGGTACCTGGGAATGAGCACTTGCCCGGGATCGAACATGAGCGAAACGATAATAAACGAAAACAACGCGCGGCCGCCCGGAAAGGTCCGCTTGGAAAAGGCATACGCCGCCATCGCGCTGATCATAATGACGCCGAACACATTGACCGCCGTCACCAGGACGGTATTCGTCACGTAGCGGGAGAACGGAATCAGGGAATCGCTCAATAGCAAGCTCTTGAAATTGAACCACGTCGGATGATGCGCAAAAAACGTGGGCGGCAGCAAAAAGAGCTCTTCGATCGGCTTGAATGCCTGATTCACCGTAAATAAAATTGGAACGAACATGGCCAGTCCGAGGATGATAAGGAACAGCAGATTAAACCATAGAAAGCGTTCGGTTTTACGGATCCTTCTGAACCCGCTTAAGATCGCCTGCACGCTACTCATCTCCTTTCGGGCCGAACAGGAAGAAGGAGAATCGCGTCATGGCCAATACCATCACCAGCAACAGAACGGACAGCGCGGCGGAATATCCGACTTCGTAGCGCAGTTTGAAAAAGTCATCGATATGGCCTGTCAACAGCAGACCGGAATAACCCGGGGTCGCATCCTGACCGGTCGAGGCCATCAGCATGGAACCGATAATGCCGCCTTTGAACGTGGCCACCACCGACATGACGGCACTGAACAGCAATTGCGGGCGAATCGACGGAATCGTAATATAGTAAATTTCCTGCAGCCGGTTCGAGATGCCGTCCACCGAGCCTGCCTCGTACAATTCCGTATTGATGGTCTGCAAGCCGGCCAACATCGCCAGAAAGCCGATGCCCATGGACTGCCACAGCGAAATGAAGATCATGACCCACATAAAATATTGCGCGCTGTACAGAAAAGGGATCGGCTGATCGATCAGTCCGATTTGCAGCAAAAAGCTGTTGAGATAGCCGGTCTTGTCGGAAGCGAACAGGACGATCCACACGATGCCCAGGTTGACTCCCGCCGCCATCGACGGAAAGTAGATCAGCAGCGTGAAGTAATCCCTGTATTTCTTCGGCAATTGGTGAATCAGCCAGGCGAGCGCAAAGCATAGCAAATAGCCGACGGGCCCGACGATCACCGCGAAGAAAAAGGTATTCGGAAGGGCATGACGCAGAAACAACCGATCCTCGGTAAAGATGGACATGAAGTTGCTGAAGCCGATGAATTTGGGCGCGGATACCGCATCGTATGAAAACAGGGACAAACCCAGCGCCACCACGATCGGACCGACGACGTAAATCGTGAACACGATAAAGAAGGGAGCAACGAATAAATACGCCGAATAATTTTCCCTCATCCTGACCCACAACGATTTGCGTTTTAACGGTCCGGCAGCCTGCGGAGACGGACTGACGACGGGCGCCGTTGCCGCTTGACTCATGGATTCGCCCCCCCTTCCCACGGTTGATCGAACATCGGCACGTCCAACGTTCCGATCACGTTGCCCCGTTCATCCCGCAGGCCGAATTCCCGCTGCTTGCGATGCAGCTCGCGATTAATGTCGGCAACCGCTTGCTCCAGCGTTTCTCTGACGTTCGTCCCGCTGTTGACAACGCTTTTCCAGGTATCCGTGATCATGCGGCCCGTCATATAGAAGCCGGGAACGATCGGCGCCTCCTTCAACCATCTGCGTTGTTCCATAATGACCTTCAAGTCGTCTTTCGGCCAGGGATAATAGGGAAAAGCTTCGGTATTGGCCGTAGACCAGCGATAAGTCGGACCGAGCAAAGCTTCGACTTCGTTGCCGAACTGCGATTGCGTATCCGTGGATAACCACCATTGCAGGAATTTCCAGGCATCCTCCTGCTTTTCCGATTTTCTGAATATGACGTCCGCATTCATATATCCTGGAGACCATCTGACGACGGTGCCGTCAGGCTGCTTCGTCCCGGGAATGGGCAGAATCTTCCACCGTCCCTGCATTTCCGGAGCTGCGAACGAGATTTGCAAATAGGTTTGATAATCGGCGATGCCAATCGGCATCTGACCGATTTTGAACCGGGTATAGAAGCTCAAGACGTTGCGCGGAACCTGATAGACGGTGAACATATCCGTCCATTGCTTGACTGCGTCGTAGGCTTCCGGCGAATCCATGCCCGAGCTGAGGCCGTCTGCCGTGTAGAGATCGCCGCCATGCTGGTATACGAAGGTTTGAAAATCGTTGGGCGACAGATTGAAGTCATATCCCTGCTGCTGCAAGGCAGGCAAAATTTTGATGACATCTTCCCACGTATCCGGCGGTTCCACACCCAGCTCCTTCAAGATATCCGTTCGATAGATGAGCACATTGAACGGCTGTGTCTCCGGCAGGGCATAATCGCCTCCATCATAATGGAAGGTTCGCAGCGCGCCAGGCTGGAACACCTTGGTTGTCTCCGCGTATCCCGGCAGTGCCGACAACTCGACGAGCGCTCCGCGCATGCCGAAGTCACCTGCCATATCCTGCGGCAGACCCAAAGCGATGTCCGGATGTTCGCCCGAAATGTTGCCCAGCAAAAATTTCTGGGAAGGGTCGCCCACGATGTTGATATTGACGGGGATTCCCGTTTCCTTCGTGAACTGGTTGTCGGCGAAGCGCTGAATCAGTTCGGCTGTTTCGCGATTATGCACAACCCAAACCTGGAGCGCGTTCGGCAGCTTGGAACGAAAATCGTAATCGGAGGTATACGAACCCCACCAACGTTTGACCTGGTTCGTCAAATTGTCCATAAAGCCCGCCTTGATCCGGGGCTTCTTCGCGCCGGGCTCGGCGACCCAGAAGTAATCAAGCCCCAGCTTCTGATTCAACAGATTAAAGGTCCAGCTCGCCAGGTCATTGGTCATATCCTCCAGCCAATTCAAACGATTGGGCACTTGACTGATGTTGTTCGCCAGCTTGTGAAGATTATCGGCCGCTCTGCGAAACGAGGTTTCCGTTTCTCCTCTGCCCATCGTGGCAGACGCCTGTATGTCGGCCAATTGCAGCAAATCGTCGGCGAAGCGATTCAACTTCGCTTTGATATCGGGAATATATTGTTCGAGATCCCAACTGCGGTTCGCATCCGCCCCGGAGCTCGCACGATCGTACAATCCCGTCACGCGGCGGATTTGCTGGTTCAAGGCTCCAATCTGATTCAGATTGCGCAAAATGCCTTCATAGATCAGCCGGTTGGGCGCAGCGGTCACCGTCATCCGCATCGTATGCTTGCCTTCCCTCAAGTAAAACAGCAAGGGCTCGCCCCCGGCGTCGGACAAGGTTAGTCCATTCCACTCCCAGTTGCCGTCGTAAGGAAATCCGACACTTTGAAGCTCCTCGAACAACGGTTCCCCGTCGATCGTAATGTTGCGGAATGCGTATGAATTGTTAACGTACAATTGCAAGTAACGGAAGCCGATTTCGTAACGTCCGTCGGCAGGCACTTCGAAATCCCATTCGATCCATTGCCCGCTGTCCCCAAAGCCATCTCCGCCAATGTTGTTGTATTTCGTCCGATCGGTCACTTCGGGGGACATCAGGGTGCCGATGGCCGATTGCGCCCGGATCGACGGATTCGACTTCAGCGTCGGCTGTTCGGCCTCGAAGATCCCGATCCATGTGCGGTTCGCGTCCGGAGCCGGGTAGTCGGCCGATGCCTCGGCATAGCTTTTCAACGGCACGGGCGCTTCCAGCGTGATCTGCTTGAGCAGCAGCGGCTGCTGCTCGGAAGTGAGCCGGATCGTATGCTTGCCTGCCGTCAAATGAAACTTCAATGGCTGCGTGCTGACGGCGAAATCGCTCAATTTGGCCGTTCTCCAGCCTTTCCGTTCACTGGAAACGGGACTGAGCTCATTGCCGTAGTTGTCCTTGTCCAGCGGGAACCGGGTTTGGATAAACTCTCGCTTCAGCAGGAGATGACTGGCTTCGGAATAAGGATAAGCGCCATCGATCTGAAGACCGCGGGTCATGTCCAGTCCCTTGTCGTCCGCTGTATCGTAAGTCAACGATACGTTATACAAGCCATCCTCCGGCGCCTCAAGCGCATACTCGATCCAGCTTTCCCCATCCTTCCACAGCACGCCGGCTTGCCCGCGATCCTCAAACATGGAATCGTCCGACCATGCCTGATGTTCAGTGGCGGCGATCGTGATGGCTCCTGCTGCAAGCCCGGCATCGGGCACTTTGTCTGCCTTCGTGTTCAGCCACTGCAGATAGGTCATGCTTCCGTCTCCCAGACCGAACAGTTGCCGATCGGGAGCCTCGGGCTGCTGGGCCATATGGACAATCGGCAGCGACGATGCACCGAAAAAGAGCAAACCAAGCATACAAACTCCAAGCGCGCAACGTTTGGCTGCTCTCGCTAGCATATTCGGCCCTCCGTATTCGGGTCGAAGAAGTGCACCCGTTCCATATCCAATCCGACCATGATCTGTTCGCCTTCGACAAACCGGATGTAAGGATCCGTGCGCGCGACCAGCTTGTGGTCCTTGTTATGGAGGTACAAGTACACATCCGAGCCAAGCAGTTCTTTCATTTCGACCCGCATTTCAATCTTCGAATCGTTGAATTTGGGTTGTGCGAGATCTTCCGGTCGATATCCGATATTTTCGGCGCGAACGCCCAACACGACGTCTTTGTCGTGATAATTTCCGTCAATCAGCATTTTCGCTTTCTCGGGAGGGATATTCAGCGTGTATTTCCGTGTCTCGAACAGTCCGCTTCCCTGGTAGCTTGCCCGAAACTTGCCCTTCAGGATATTCATCGGCGGAGTGCCGATGAACCCGGCCACGAACAGATTCGAAGGTTGCGTATACAGTTCTTCCGGTGTTGCGACTTGCTGAATGTTGCCATCCTTCATCACGACGATCCGTGTCCCCATCGTCATCGCTTCGACCTGGTCATGCGTGACGTAAATCATCGTCGCCTTCAGGCGACGATACAGCTTGCCGATTTCCTCCCGCATCTGTACGCGCAGCTTGGCATCCAGGTTGGACAGCGGCTCGTCAAACAGAAAAACGTCAGGCTCCCGGACGATGGCCCGGCCCAGTGCAACGCGTTGCCGCTGCCCCCCTGACATTTGCAGCGGCTTCTTGTACAATTGCGATTCAATTTCCAATATTTTGGCCGAGCGCGTAACCCTCTCATGGATTTCCGCCTTGGCCATCTTGCGCAGGCGGAGCCCGAAAGCGATATTCTCATAAACGCTCATGTGCGGATATAGAGCATAGTTCTGAAACACCATCGCAATATCGCGATCTTTCGGCAATACGTAATTGATCATTCTGTCGCCAATATGGATTTCGCCTTCCGAAATGTCCTCCAGGCCAGCGAGCATCCGCAACAGCGTAGACTTGCCGCAACCGGAAGGGCCGACCAGTACCAAAAACTCTCCGTCATCCACTTCCAGGTTGAACCGGTTGACCGAATTTCGTTTCTCGCCAGGGTAACGCTTGCATACATTGCGAAAGGATACGCTGCTCAAGACCTCTCACTCCCTCTCTGGCCCCGATGAATTCAAGGTGCTCAAACCCCAGGAATCCCTGAGGTTTGAGCGTGTTCAGCCAATACCGCCGATATTGGCTTATTTCGAGCCCTCGGCTTGTACCTGGAATACTTTCTCCGCCTGTACTTTCGCTTGTTCGATTTTCTTGTTCTTGTCTTCCGCGTTCGCAGGGAGCTCCTCATAAACGCTCTTCTTCCATTCGATCGCTTGATCCGCGATGAATCCGGCGGCCTCTGCAGCGAAGTTTCCGCCGATCATCCCCATTGTCGGATCGTAAATCGCGTGGTTATACGCATAGTTCAGCGCGTCCTGATTCACGTAAGCATAACCTGGAAGCGCGCTGAAATGGGCTTGTATGTCGGGATCGCTGGAATTGGGGAACGTGTATCCCACTTCGGCAAGCAGCTTCTGGAATTCCTTGTTGGTGGTCCAGAATTTCATGAACTTCCAGGCCGCTTCCTTATGCTTGCTCGCAGACGCCATAAACATCGGGTTGTTGAGGGCATAGTTGCCTTGCTTGGCCGTGCCTCCCGGAATCGGAGCGATGTCCCATTTGAAATTCAGGTTGGTCGACCAGCCCGGAATGAGGTAGGAGATGTCGTACCGGAACAGGGCCTGGCCTTTTTCGAACAAATCTCCTCCAGGGTAACCGGCTGCCTGGGAATCGCTCCAGTTCAGCAAGGATTGATCCTTCGTCGTAATGTCGTACCAATAGTTCAAGTCGTCCAGCGCGGCCGTATTGTCGCCCGTCCACATGATCTTGTCGCGCGCGGCGTTCAAGCCCATGATATTGTCCGTATGACCGTTGGCATAAGGAACGGTAGAAGCGAGCCAGCCGATATTGTAGGACGTGTTATTGAAGCCCCATGTTTTCTCGGCCGCGTTCGTCGCTTTCTTGGCCATCTCCCTCATGTCTGTAAAGGTCCAGTTGTTCGCCGGCGCATCGATGCCGTACTTCTCGAGCAAATCTTTGTTGTAATAAATCAGTCCGATGTCATTGCCCCTGGACAGCCCGTAAATATCGTCGCCGACCTTGAAGGACTCCAGTATGCCGGGCAGGAACGGGTAATTGCTGAAGTCAGGGTCGCGATCGACGAACGGCTGCAAATTCTCGACAAATCCGGCAGACAGCGGCTCCCACATGGAATTCGCCCAATAGATGTCGATCGGCTCCCCGGCTGCGATGTTTTGCTGCAGCAGCGTCACGAGCGGAGTTCCGGATTGGTTAACCATTTCAACCTTGATATCCGGGTATTCCGCGTTGAACAAGGCCAGCAGCTTGTTCCAATTGTCGTCCGCCGGAATCCAGGTGGCAAACTTCAGCGTTACAGGTCCCTCGGAAGGAGCTGCAGATGTGCTGGGCGATGCGTCCGGACTTTCGCTGGCGCCGGGACTGCCGCTTGCCGAAGGGCTGGCGCTGCCGCCGTCGTTGTTGCCGCTGCAAGCTGCCAGTACGAATGCCATCATCAATGCAATGAACAGTGGAAATGCCTTTCTTAAGCTGCTCTTGCTTTTCAAAACAATCCCCTCCTCAAAACGATTTGGTTTTTTTGAATCAGATGGCTCATCTGCGCTTGCTTCATGCTGTCATTATATCATTCATATTTGGTTAACAATTATCCGTTAACCAAATATCGAACACCCTCATCATAATGGAATCCCTTTTTCTTTGCAAGCGCTGTTTTTAGCATTTTATTAAATTTGTGTTATTTTCTAGCGCTCTGCTCAAAGTGTTCGTTCAGCAAGGCCGCGGTCGTATCCACGAGCAGATGGCCGCCTTCCGGGCCGACCAGTCCATCCAGTGCAAATGCGCTGAACCCTTTGCGCCTTACCGCTTTATCTGTCGGCAAATACGCTGCGAAATCGCAGGCAAGCTGAACGACGAACGTTTGATTCGCCTTGCTGAGCGCTTTGAGACGCAAGCCGTAATCGGTGAACAGTTCGAACGGATTGGTCGCAATGGCGATCTCACCCAGCCTAAGCACGTGCACTTCCGCATCGAAATAAGGGTGTGCGGCGCCTTCCGCGATCCGTTGACGCACTTTCTGACGGACACGTTCGGCACGCGCAGGCTCTTCGGCGGGCTTGTCGATATAATCCGCGACAATATACTCCATCTCGAAGACCTTCGGAACGCGAAGCGGCAAGCGAATGAAATGAACGCTGTGCGATAGCGGCGGATTGGCATCCTGACGCGTTTTGGCAAGGGTATATTGGCTAACGGCCAATTCCGTCAATCTTTGTCCGATTTCAACCATGCCTTCCGCGGTGCGCATATTGGGCTCAAGCCCCTTCCGGCCGGCACGGATCAGATCGCCATGCGGAGCGGTGTCCCCGCCGGCTCCGCACAGGGGCAATACATGCAGGTCTTCGCCGAATTTCAGCTTGAGCCGGGCTCTCGCCTCTGCCCAGAAATCTGCCGTGATGAACGACTCTCCTTCCATCACTTGCGCAGGACAGGCGACATTCATGACAATCCCGGCCAGTTGCCCCGATGATCCCCAGGTATAGAGCAGCTCCACGCCATGATCGCTCGCGCTTTCGGCCGATTTGAAAATATCGTGATGCGGCGAACCGTACAGCATGGCACGGCCATCGGTATAGTTGGCGCGGCGATTATGCCCGACCACGGCGTAGCCGAATGCAGGACTGACCGCGCCTTCGCATCTGCCTCTCCACGCCTCGATCACGAGCTTCTCCAAAGCGTCCAACAGTTGCTCCATATATTCCGATGGAGGCATTGCTTCCGGGTCCTCGTACGTGATGCCGTTCGTACCTCCGGACAGGCGGGAGAACTGATCATAGTCCTCAAAAGGAGCGTTGTGGGTATGCGTTGCACAAATAATCAGCTTGGAAGCTTCGAACTCCGGCAGGCTGCTGCGCAATCGCTGCGCCACCCCCTCCTGCAGCGCGCGGACAACGACGACGAGGTCGACCGAGAGGATGACGGCCTGGTCGCCGCCCTCCCCGCCTTCCAGCGCGAGCGCCGTCGCGGTTAAGGGATCCCGAACATATTCGGACAATCGTTCGAAGTTCTGGCCGCATAAATAGACTTTCCGCTGCGGAGTGATATCGCAGGAAGCCCATCCCACTCTTATGCCGCTCATCTTATCCCCTCCAAGCCAGCGATTATAAAGGTACGCTCGGAACCCAGGTTTTCATCTTGCCCGGCTCGCGATTGTCCCAGGCGAAATAGGGAACTGCCGCTATGCCCGGGGACCCGTCCGCCGTAATTTCATTGAGCTGCACCGCATTCAAGAGATCGGGATTGCGGCTCAGGCTGAATTTCGTCCGTTGACCGAGGGCCAGCGTCTCGATATCGATCGGCTGGTCCGTTTCTTCGAAGCAATAAACGACCGGCCCGCGCTGAAGCGCGACTTTGCCGATATTGGCTTCGACCTTCGCATCCCCATGCACGCGAACGATCGGCATCAGCAGCTCCACCTGAATCGTATCGCCTGCGCGCCATACCCGATTCAATCGAATATAGCCGTTGACGATGCGCAGCGAAGAGATCGCCTCTCCGTTAACGGACACCTTCATGTCTTCGCACCAGCCGGGGTAGCGGAGCAGCACTTCGAATTCCGCTTCGCCGCCGACGGGCTCGATCTTCAGGTTCGCCAGGCCGTCCCACGGGTATTCCGTCGTCTGCGACACCTTAACCTGCAAGCCATCCTCCAGTTCAAGCTCGCCCGTGCTTTGTGCATACAGATTGACGACGACCGACCTGCTGCGTTTCGCATACACATAGTTTCCGATCGAAGGCAGGAATCTTGCGACATTGGACGGGCAGCAGGCGCAGTTGATCCATTCGAATCTATGATGCAAGCCGTCGGCATTCAGCGGGTTCACATAGAAGTAGAGATTGCCCTTGAGGTTGACGCCGGCCAATGCCGCGTTGTACATCGTACGTTCCATCACGTCCACGTATTTGGCGTCGCCATGCAGCAGATTCATCCTGTGATTGAAGAACACCATGGCGATCGATGCACAGGTCTCGCAGTAGGCTTTCTCGTTATTCAAATCGTAATCGCGCGTAAAACCTTCGTTGTCATGGGAAGAGCCGATGCCGCCCGTGACGAACATGTTCCGGTTGATCAACCGATCCCACAGACGATCCAGCGTTGCTTTGTAACGATCGTCATCGGTCTTCGCGGCGACGTCAACCATGGCGGAAAGCATATAAACCAATCGCACGGCATGACCGACCAGCTCTGTCTGTTCCAGCAGCGGCACATTGCCTTGACAGTATTCCTGATTATCGTGATGCCACGGTTGACCCTCTCCATGGCGGCTGCCCCGCTCTTCCAGCAGCCACTTGGAAAAGTCGAAGTAGCGTTCGTCTCCGGTCTCCCGATACAAGCGAATCAGCGCCAGCTCGGGCTCCTGGTGGCCGGGGACCCAAAGCCGCTGACCGGGGTTCGGACCGAATTCGCGGATCCAATGCTCGGCAAGCTTGACGGCAACGTCGAGGAAGTTCGTTTTTCCCGTTGCCTGCTTATGCGCGACTGCCGCCTCGATCAGATGGCCGCCGCAGTAAAACTCATGCTTGCCCATGTCCGTGTATTTATTTTCCGGCTCGGCCATCTGGTAATACGTATTGATGTAACCATCTTCGTCCTGCGCCTCCGCGATCAAGTCAATGATGGCGTCAACGGTTCTGTCCAGCTCGGGATCGGGATCAATGGCGAGCGCATAAGACGCGCCCTCCAATATTTTGTATAGATCCGAGTCGTCGAAGAAGATGCCTTCATGCTCTCCCTCCATGCGGCCTGCCGCCTTGGCGAAATTGTTGATGCGGCCCTCCGAAAAATGAAAGCACGAAGGGAGGGTGGCTTCCTTATGAGACAGGATGCGCGGTTTCCAAAATGCATCCTCGAACTTCACTTGCCGATAAGAAACCGGTGTAAATTGACGCCCTTTGTCTGTCCGATAAGAAGCGTTCTCATGCGTAGCCGTCATCGGTCGATTCCTCCTTTAGTTGGGGCCCAGCCTCGCGCGAAAAGGCGATGCGGGCAATCCTGTTCCTCCAAATAGATTGGCATCTGTCCAATTGCGCCACCCATAGCGCACATATACGGGTTTGCGGAGTCGATCGCTGCGTACAAGGATCGTATCCGGCGATGCGATGACCGCGACTGCGGGCACGTATTGTTCGTTTTCATCCGCGAGCTCGAAGCCTTGAAGCCGTCCGCCGCCCGCCGCCAAGCCCCCGCCGTCGTGGACAAATCGCAAGACGGCGTGGTCTCCGTCCGTTCGGCTGAATTCCAGCGTTGGCCCGCTGCCGTCTACTGGCTCTCCGTATACCCGTTCTCTGGCCAGCAGCGCTAATCTTTCCCCTACCGGACGCTTGTTCTGCGGATGGATGTCCGCGATGTCGCCGCAGTCGATCGAGACGGCCATCGCCGCTCCCGGTATCGACTGCGAGGCATGCCATTGCGCTTCGCGCTGAAGCGCCAGACCTTCGCCGTCTTCATCTCCCATACAGCCAAAGTTCGATAATTGAACGAACAAGAACGGCAAGGACGGGTCCCGCCAATCTCTGCGCCAGGCCGACACCAGCATCTTCATCATGCGCTCATACATCTGCGAGCGAAAAGCATCGGCTTCGCCTTGATAATAGAGAAAGCCCTTCAATGCATAAGGCATCGCCTTTTTCAGCATCGACTCATACATGCCGCACGGCCGCAAGAAATATCGCGGGCCGATCGGCGGCGGCCAGCGCAACGGCTTCAGCTGCTCTGCCGGCACGCCTTCATCCAGCCTTCGGTAGTATTCGATCGCTTGTTCGTTGAATTGGCGATCTTCTTCAAAATATCGTTCCAGATCCAGGCCCCGGATTTGCTCGATATACTCATCCCAATAGATGCGCAGCACGGGATCGTCCTTCAGCGTCTTCTCATCGACCCAGCAGCTGGCGAACGTCGCGCCTTTGCTGCAACTGATGATGCCTACCGGGATGTTTTGCGTTCGAACGATTTCCCTGGCGAAGTAATAGGCGACCGCCGAGAATTTGGCGGCATTCCCTTGAACGGCCTGTCGCCAGCTTCCCGCATGCTCTTGGCCGTCGTCGTAATTGACAGGAGGTATCTCATACAGGCGCAGCCGGGGCTCATGGACCCGATTGGCTTCCTCAAGTCCGTCAAGCGTGCTCTTGAGCTGCATCTCCATATTCGATTGCCCGCCGGCCAGCCAGACGTCGCCATACCACACGTCCGTCACCCGCCGGATTACGCCTGCCGATTCGGCTTCCAGCTCGAAGGGTCCGCCAGCCTCCATCGGCGGCAGGTGGACCAACCAGCGTCCGCCCTGTACGGTCGTCTCCGCGCTCGCTTCGCGGCAGCTGACCCTTACACGTTCGCCGTCTTTTCCTTTGCCCCAGATCGCTGCCGGTTTCTCTCTCTGCAAAATCATGCCTTCACTGAACAAAGGATCCAGCTTCAACAATTTCGTTCACCCCCTTCTAATGCTTGCTTGATGGACAAGGAGATCAATACCCGGTAGTGCCGCCAATCGGCATGAAGGTCCTCGCTGTTGGTCACGATGGCCCCCGTCAGCCCGTAGAATGGATCGATCCATAGCATGCAGCCGCTGTAACCGGGGTGCCCGACAGTCTCCGGAGAGTTCTGATCACTGAAGCAACGGTGCGGATTCTCCGCCGACTTCAGCATGCCGAGCGCGGAGAAAGCATGGCGACCCGCCGTCCGTTCGCGGAACATCTGGTCAATGGTCGGCTCCAGATAGATCCGGACCCCCTCCCACTTGCCTTTATTCAGGACCATCCGCCCGAATCGAACCAAATCCTCGGCCGTTGAATGCAAACCCGTTTCACCGATGGCCGCCAGCCTGACGCCATCTTTGCGATCCGGCCTGGAACGCTGGCAGGGAAGCGTGAACTCTCCTGCGGCGAGTGATGCCGTATCGTACGTCGTATGCTTCATCCCGAGCGGATCGAACAGCGTTTCCCTCGCGAAAGCTTCAATCGGGCTGCCGGCTACCCGCTCGATAACGTCCATCAGCATCGTATAGCCGGCGGTATAGTAAGCGTGCTGTTGTCCGGGCAAGGCATGCCAGGAAAGATGGGCATACAGCTCGTCGAGATACGCGCGAATGCGGCCAAGCGCCGGCCATTTCAGCGGCCGATCCCGAAGACCCGACGTGTGAGTGAGCAGATGCGCAAGCGTGACCTGCGGAATGCCGAATTCCGGCACATATCGCCGAACGGGATCGTCCAGCGTCACTTCTCCGTTTTCCGCCAGCTTCAACAGCAAGGCGGCGGTGAACATCTTCGTCGTCGAACCGACATCGAACCGGGTTTGGGCATTGATCTGTTCGTCCCTCTCGAAGGAAAACCGCCCCGCGTGGAATCGGTACACGGTCTCTTGCGCGTTCGCGACCGCAATGGACAGGTTCGGAGTAAGGCCATCCGACAGGAACGATTGCAATCGGTCTTCCATCATAAGCGGTTCTCCGATGTGGCACGAACGGCGACATCCTCCCGCGCCTTGAACGACGGCAGCAATGCCGTGCCAAGACCCGGCGTATCCCAAATCCACAACTGTCCGTCTTTGACGGGCAAATTGTTCGTCACGACTTCGGTATAATACCCGCCGTCGTAGAAAGCGCGCTCCGTCTCGATCGTCATGGCGTTTGTGATGCTGGCGCACACGTGCATGCTGGAAAGGATCGTAACCGGACCGGTGCCGTCGTGCGGCGCGACCGGCAAATGATACGTATCGGCCAAGGCTGCAATCTTCTTGGCTTCCGTTATGCCTCCCGTCCAGACGATATCGATAATGACAATGTGCGCCGCTTTTTTCTCGAGAATTTGCCGGTAGGCGTAGCGTGTGAACAGGCGCTCGCTTACGCATTGCGGCACTCGCACGCTGTCGGCGAGCCGGGCCAGGTCATCCGGACTGTCCGGCTGCATCATATCTTCCATCCAGAACGGCTGCAGCGGTTCGAGCGCCCGGCCGATTTTGATCGCGCTGTTCAGGTCCCAGCGGGAATGACCTTCAATCATGATCTCGATCCGGTCGCCTACGGTTTTGCGAATGTCTTCGACGCATTTCAGCCCTTTCTTCAGATCCTCCAGGCTCAAGTAGCTGCCGGCCGGTCCGACCGCGGCCCAGCCCGCCGGCCCCGTAATCGCTTCCACGTTCAACTGAGGCGCGAAGCGGTCCCAGGGCCAGAACTTCATCGCTTTGATTCCTTGCGACAGCAAGTGTTCTGCGAGTTCGCCCGGCCGTTCGAGCGAGTCGTCCATATCCTTGTATTTTCCGAAATTGATGCACGTGTTGTAGATCGGAATGGACTCCCTCGTCTTGCCGCCCAAAAGTGCATAGATCGGCAGACCCGTCGCTTGGCCGAAGATGTCCCACAGCGCGATGTCGATGGCCGAGAACGCCCGCATTTCCGCACCTGCGTAGCCGTAGAAATTTGCGCATACGAACAGGGTGTTCCATATTTCTTCTATATAAAAAGGATTCTTCCCGATAATGAGAGGCGCTGCCATCTCGTGAATGACGGCTTCCACCGCACCCGGCACATAGTAGGTCTCGCCCAGCCCGACAAATCCGTTGTCCGTCGTGATTTCGACCCAGATAATGTTGGGCTGCTCTTTCCAGCGATAGGTTTCAATTTTTACGATGCGATCATTGCCGGGCGATTTCACCGGGCTCGTCATGACATACACCTCATCCTATTTGATTTCCGAACCGGCGCCGGCGTCATCCGATTTCCACGCTTCTCCCCAGCCTGCGCCCGATGATTCGGACGGAGCCCAATCGTCCGCAATAGATGATGCTTGCACGCCGGCCAAATCCTTGACCGCCGCCCGGGCAATCTGATCCGGCTCGAGTCCAAAATGGCGGAAAACGTAAGCATTGGATGCCGCCATTCCATAAGCGTTGCGTACGCCAAGACGCTGAAACGGCACGGCGATTTGTCTTTCCGCCAACACCTCGCTCACCGCGCTTCCCAGCCCTCCGATCACATTGTGATTGTCAAGCGCGAGAAGAGCGCTGCAGCTTGCGGCAAACGCGGCAATCCCGTCTGCGTCGAACGGTTCGATGCTCGGCACGTGCAGCACGCCTGCATGGATACCGCCCGCCGAGAGCAATGCCGCCGCCTGCAGCGCACGCTCCGTCATCAACCCCGACGCGATCAAGCCGACATCGGTTCCTTTGCGAAGCAAGTAGCTTTCGCCCCACTGCAACCGGTACCTGGATTCGTCGAACAGCACGGGCAGCAGTCCCCTTCGCAACCGCAAATATACGGGACCGTCCGTTTCCGCGGCCAGACGAACAGCCTGACCGACTTCGGCCGCTTCCCCGAGGTCAAGTATGCGCATGCCCGGCGCCGCCCGCATCATCGCCAGATCGTCGATCGCCTGGTGAGAGGCGCCGCCCGGACTGGAGACGCCCGGCATGACACCGACGAGCTTCACATTCAATCGGGGGTAAGCGACGGACATCGCAATTTGATCGAAGCATCTGCGTGTGATAAAACAAGCAAAGCTGTGCGCGAACGGCACTTCGCCGGCCCTGGCCAATCCGGCCGCCACGCCGATCATGTTCTGCTCGGCCATCCCCATGCTGAAGAATCGGCGGGGATGAACGGCGCAAAACAAATCGGCTTCCGTCTGGGTTGTCAGATCGGCGCTGAGAGCCAGCACCCTGTCCATCGCTTCGCCGACAGCTGTCAGCGCATGGCCGTAAGCTTTGAGCCGGGTTTCCGGTACGCCCCGTCCGCTAAAAACGGTGGATTGCGTCGCGTCAATCAAGGTGCCTCCCCCCTTCCCTCGGCCAATTCGCGGCAAGCCGCATCGGACTGTTCTTTCGTCCAGCGGACGTAATGTACGTCCGTCTTGCCCTGCAGCTCGGAGACACCGCTGCCGGGAATCGTATGCGCCACAATAATGGTCGGCCTGCCCGCGGAGCGGAACGCTTCGTCTAACGCGCGATCGACGGCTTGCAAATGATTCCCGTCGATCTCGATGACCTGCCAGCCGAACGCTTGCCATTTCTCTGCAATCGGCAAAACGCCCGTTACATGATCGATATTTCCATCCGCTTGCATGCCATTCACATCGACGATCGCCAGCAGGTTGTCAAGCTTATGATGCTTTGCAACCATGGCCGCTTCCCATGTCTGGCCTTCCTCCAATTCTCCGTCGCTCATGTAGACGACCGTCCGCCACGCATGGCCTCTCAGCTTCGCCGCCAAGGCCAATCCCACGCCTTGCGAGAGCCCTTGCGCCAGTGAACCGCCCGTCATTTCGAAACCGGGCGTCCGTTCGCTGCCGATCATTTCAATCAAGCTGCCGTCCGCACTGTACGTATCCAACTCATCATCCGTGAAAAATCCGAGCCTGGAGAGTGCTGCATATACGCCAATCGCGTAATGTCCAACCGATAGCAGGAACCGGTCCCGAAGCGGCCATTCCGGTTCGTCGGGCTTTAGCCTGAGCGTCCGGTAGAACAAGGTCGCCACCATTTCAGCAGAGCCGAGCCCCTGTGCGACGTATCCGCCGCCCGCGGCCGCTGCCATGCGAACGACCCGGCGCTTCAGTTCGGATACCAGCGTCTCGATCGGCGTCCCGGCAGCACAGCCTCCCGGCAGCACGGCTTCATATTCGGTGCTCATCCTTCGCCCTCCCGTCCGCTAGATCAGACTGCCGCCATTGACCCGCAGCACTTCGCCCGTCACGTAGCCCGACCTGCGGCTGTCGCTAAGATATAACATGGCCTCGGCCATATCGTGCGCCGTGCCCAGCCGCCCCACGAGCGGCCGTTTTGCAATCTCCAGCTTTTCCTCTTCCGTGCTGGCCAGCATCGGCGTATCGGTCGGACCCGGCGATATCACGTTGACGCGCACGTTCGGCGAGCCTTCCCGAGCCAACGACTTGCTCATCGCAATAATGCCGCCCTTCGATGCGGCATAGTGGGCGGCTGCCCGGATGCTGCCATATTCTCCGGCCGTCGAAGCGATATTCACGATGGAGCCGCCGCCGTGAGCCTTCATTTGCTTCATGGCCTCCTGGCAAACAAAGAAACAACCCTTCAGGTTAATATCGATCACATATTGCCAGATTTCCTCTGTCACTTGATCATACGCAGCTTCATGCCATACGCCCGTATAATTGGCCAATGCGCGGATGGGACCGACCTCTTCCCGCACCCGGTGCATGAAGCTTCGAATGGCCTTCACATCGCGAATATCCACAGTATCATGAAATACGTTCGGATCAGGCAAACACGAAACCGTTTCCAACAAACGTTCGGATGATACATCCATAAGCGCCAACATCGCGCCTTCGCGTTGAAAAGCAAGCGCAGCTTCCCGCCCCATCCCTCCTCCGGCGCCCGTTATGACTACAACTTCATCGTTGAACGGCACGGCTGTTCTCTCCTTTCATTTTGTATTTGGTTAACCGTATTACGGTTAACCGTTTACCATTGACTATTTACTATTTTAAAATCAAGGATTATAATTGTCAATATCAAGAACTGCTAATATAAAAGGAGCTTTCGGATGATTAAAGCCAATCGCAAACATGACCGGTTTTCGCGGAGCGTTTTTGCCAAAGATATTTTGCATCATCTGCGAATCCAAATTTTATCCGGCGAACTCCCTGCCAGGTATCGTCTCGTCGAAGGCCAGTTGGCCGAAGAATACGGCGTCAGCCGCGGACCGGTTCGCAGCGCCATTCACGCGTTGGAACAGCAAGGATTGGTACAGATCCTGCCCAACGGCGGTTCCGAGGTCGTCGGATTCACGGAGAAGCATGCCAACGATCTGTTCGATATGCGACAAAATCTTGAAGAAATCGCGGCAAGGACGATCTTGCAAGTCCGGGACATCGACACCCAGCAGTTGAAAATGATTATTGAAAGCATGGGGAGAAAAGGAATTACGATTCAGGAACTTGAGCAATTGGACATTGAATTCCATTATGAATTCGTGAAGCTGGCGGATAATTGGGCCTTGCTGCAATTGTGGGTGACGCTTCGCCCCATTATCACCGACATGCTGACGCTTACGAATCGGTTGGCTACGGACAGCGATCTGATCGCCAGCAATCACGCCAAAATGCTGAAGGCGATCGAAGACAACAATTTGGATGAGCTGCTGAAAATTGTCCAGGAACAGATCAAGGTGCCTCGTCAATTGATTTCCGACTGGTTTGCAAAAATGGGCGGAGGCGGTACCGCAACGGTCACTTCATAACCGGTATCCTCCCTTCGTTCCAGCCTTCGGCAAGCGGTGTGCCGAAGGCTTCTTCTATTTCGTCCTTGCTTCCGTCCGCCGGCCTGGCCAGAGCCGCTTCTACGCCTGGAGGGATCAACAGACTGTAGCGCAGGGCATCCCCTTCGCGTTCGAACGATGCATACAAATCTCCATAAGGCGTCGGCACATTGCATTCCGCCCATTCAAGCGATCCGAGCCGCGGAGCGATAAGCGTTCGCTTGAAGCCCGCTGTCCATGGCCGAACTCCGATCACGTAACCCGGCAGCAGAAATTGCGGCGCTGCGCTCCAACCGTGACAATCGCTGTAAGCGTACTTATTGTGCGAGTAATGCGGCCATGCGCCAGGGTCCGCCAGCTCCCAGCAGGTCATGGCGCCCTGATCCAGCATGAAGCCGTAATACCGTTTCATCTCGGCGAGTGCCTGCTCCGTCATTCCCGCCGTAATCAGCGCCTTCAGCCAATATCCTTCCATGAACCCCAGAACGGGATAAATCGCATTCGGCAGCTCGCCGGCGCGTGCGATCAACTGCTTGCCCTGCCGGGCATCCGCATGCCCGCTCAGAAAGGCGAAGGCGTTGGCATGGAGGCTAAACGACGACGGCTTTGGCAATCGATGATCGCGATACAAGCCGACATGACTGTCGAAGTAAGACCGGCGCAGCTCCCGGTCCAGCTTGTCGCGCAGGGCTGACCCCCGCTGACGAGTCGATTCGTCGCCTCGTTTGTCCGCAAGTTCCGCCATCAGACGGCAAGCTTCCCTTACTTGAAACAGCAAAGCCGCCGCAGACGACCACCAGTTGCCCACCATGTCCTTGTTGGTGTCGGTTACAATCGTGTAACGCGAAGGTACGTCCGCTTCGGGCTGAATTCCCGTTTCAAGAAAATTCAGACATTGACACATCGATGGCCACAACAGAGAGAGCAGTTGCTCGTCGCCTGTATGCAGGACATATTCATTCACGGCAAGCAAGTAATCCGCATTATAGTTTGCAATGATCCATTGGTCGAGCGCACCGGGCATGCCGGGCATGTAAGCAATGCGCTTCGGATGCTGATGACCGCCGCCGAGCACGGCCGCAGCCGGGACGGCGCCGCCCTCAAGCTGGGATGCGGCGATCATCGACAACGATTTGCGAGCCAGCGCAGCATCCCCGAAGCCATACCATGCACATAGAAATTGGATGCGGTAGTCTCCGACCCACAGCATGCCGTCGCGTTTCACACCGTCTTCGTAAAACTGCTGCATGCAGGCGATCGTCGTTTGGGCGCACAGGTTCCAGATTTCATTGAGCCTCTGATCGGAACAAGCGAAGTGGCCGCATGCTTGAACGGGATAATGTTCATGATCCGCATGCGCCTCCACAATTTCGCAAGAACCGCATACAAGACGAACGGTTGCATAGCGGAACGCGCGGCGTCCCTTGCTTTGTGCGGTAAACTCGCCGGCTTCCGGCCATTCGAATCTGTCTTCCGGGAGTGCGTACCAGTCGTCTTCGAACGGTGCGATACGCGAGGCCTCCGGCAGATTCTCTCCATAATAGAGCGCCAGCTTCAAAGGTCCGTCCGTGCGGATCCGCCAGGACACGGTGCCGACCGTCTCTGCGCCGAAGTCCACGATCAACAGGCAATCCTCGCCCGGATCCCCGCCCAGCATCCTTGCCGTCTGTCCATACAGCAGCGCATGCGGGTGCAGCACCCGGCGGCTGACGGCAATTCGATCGGGTGTACGGCGCGACCGGCGCAATTCGAACCTTTGATTCCGTGCGGAAGCAAAAGACTCTGCCTGCAAGCTGCTCATCACGCGGTCACTCCTTTGAGAATCAGGTGTTGAAATCGCGAATACAAAGACAACGCAACCAGAAAGGCTCCCCAACCCGCGACGACTGCGCCCGGCGCTCCAAGCGGTCGATACAGCTCGTGGATCACCGCCAACATGGGCAATACCGTCACCATGACGACCGCGTTGTGCCGACCGATCGTCCACAAGCTTTTCCTTGCTTCGTAAGCCACGAACACGCCTACGAATGGAAAGAAAGTAATGAACCCTTGCAATTCGCCTTTGCCCAACACCAGCAGGGTGACCAGGCAGACGGTCAGCGGCACTTTGACCCAAGGCGGCAGCAAGGTCCGTTCGCCCGGCTCATCGCGAGGCTTCATCCATCGCAGCAAGACGACCGCGAGGACGAACGCCAGCGCGCATCCCGCCCAGAACATCCATTCGCGAACGGGCACGAACCGGGCAAGCGCAAACCCGCACACACAATAACCGACTGCGGATACGATAATCGCCGCAACGTTCGGCACGCCTCGTGCCTGCAGCAGACGTACCGCTTGCATAAACATGAACATCAACGCCAGCGACAGCACATTCAAAATGTTCACTTGTGTCCCGACAGCCAGATAGGCGAACGTAAACGGCAGCGGCAAACCGAAGACGAGCGCTTTCCACTTCGGGTGGAACAAGTAGGAGGCTGCCAGCGCTTGCGATGAGACGACGGCGATCAGCGCAAGATCCCAACCACTCATACAGGAGCCGCCTTATCTTCCGATCGCGCTCAGATCGACCTTGCGTCCGCTGGCCGCGCTCTCCACAGCGCCGAGCACCATTGCTATGCTGCGGATATTGTCACGGCAATCAGTTTCCGCCCGGCGGCCCTGAAGCAGCGCTTCGAACATATCATCCAAGCATCCGTCGTGGCCGGTCCTGCCCGCATAAGTCGGCTTCGCCGTCAACCGTTCCGTCTTCAACGTGAACGCCGGCGGTTGATCCGGGGCGACTACATCTGCGACCGAAGGACGATCGGTGCCGTCCCACAGCGCCGTGCCTCCGGATCCGACTGCCCGCCAATTCCCTTCCCAAGAAGTGTTGAACCCTTCGGCGCACCAGGATCCTTGATAGCAGAACACCGAGCCGTCCGACATTTCGAAGATGCAGATCGCCGACGCATTGCCTTTGTACCAGGAGCCGGGAGGATTGAATTCCTGGCAATAGACGGATACGGGGTCGGCGCCGAGTATAAACCGCGCTTGATCGAACGTATGAATCGCCATATCCAGCAGCAACGGACTATCCATGACATCGCGGAAGCCGCCGAAATGGGCGCCGATATAAAAGTCCGCTTGCAAATGGCCGACTTTGCCGATCGCGCCTGCCGCGATCAGATCGCGAAAAGCGCGAATGTTGGGATCGAAACGGCGGTTTTGCATGACCGCGTACATTTTGTCGGCAGCTTCAGAAGCTTGCAGCAGGTCTTGCGCCTCGTCCATACTGACAGCCATCGGTTTCTCGGACCATACGTCGCAGCCCGCTTGCAGCGCTGTCCGGATGACGCTGTGCCTGGCTGCGGGAACGGTCACATCGAACACCAGGTTGGCGCCGGATTGTTGGATCGCGGCTGCCAAATCCGTGTACTGGCCGCAAGCTAGGCCGTGGCGTTCCGCCATCGTCCGCGCCTGCTCGGGATACAAATCCACCAAGGCGACGATTTCGGTATCTTCGCGGCTGTTCGCATATTCGACCCAGTGGTTCGCCATGCCGCCGCAACCCGTTACAGCCACTTTGAAAATCGCCATGTCGTCCGCATCTCCTTATTTCGCCAGCTCGCCAAACCTCGAAAAAATTGCCAGCGCCGGATCGATCGGCACTTTTGCGGGCTGCACATCGGCCGGTATGACAACCGTCGGTGTCGGCCTTGGCTTTCTGCCGGCGAATTGCGGCAGCCATTCACGCTCTGCCTCCAACATTTCCGTCACCATTTCGCGGATTTCCTGCAGCGTCAACACCGACGAGGTCAGCGGGTCCAGCGCAACGGCCTGCACGACCGTCTCCGGGTCGCCGGACTTCGCCGCCAGCACAGCCAGACGCTGAACGTTGATATTCGTCATATTCAACGCCGCGCATTGGGGCGGGATATCTCCTACGAGCATGCGGTGAATGCCGGTTCCGTCAGCGACGACAAGCCCCTCGGCGCAGCAATCCTCCGGCAGGTTGGAGATCATGCCTTTATTGCGCAGATTGCCGCTGAAGGTGAACGGCTTGCCCGTCTCCAAAGCTTCTATAATATAGGCGCAATATTCGATGCTGCGAGGCGGCAGGTCATCGGGCTCCCCGGCCAGCACATCCACTTCCTTGTACTTATTGGCAACGTACGCGCACCAATTGTAGTACGCGCCGGATTCTCCCCCGAATCCGGGCTCGTCGCAATACAAGCCGAGCGCCCGCTCACTGTGGCGGAACCAGGGAACGTACTCGGACAGATGCCCGGTCGATTCCGTCATGAAATAGCCGAAATGACGGAATACTTCTCCCCGGACCTTCTCGTTGACATAGAACTCGGGCTCTTCGAACTTCTCGCGAAGCAAGGGATACAGGTCCTTGCCGTTATGTTCGATTTTAAGAAACCAGCCCATATGATTGATGCCGCCCGTCAAATAATCGATCTCTTCCTTCGGCACGCCGGTATAGCCGGAAATGAGATCAAGCGTCGTCTGCACGCCATGGCATAAGCCCACGTATTCGATGTTGGTTTCGCCCAGCGCCCAGCAGATCATCGCCATCGGATTGACATAGTTGAGCAGCACCGCTTGCGGGCAGAGCTCCTCCATATCTTTAGCCACATCGAGAATGACCGGGATGCTGCGGAGAGCGCGAAACACGCCGCCAGGTCCGAGCGTGTCGCCGATGCACTGGTCAACTCCGTATTTCAAAGGAATTTGATAATCAAGTTCAAAGGCGGTCAGTCCGCCGATCTGGAAGGAGCAGATGACGTAGCTGGCGTTCCTTAGCGCTTCCCGGCGATCCGTCGTGACGATCGTTCGGGCTTTAAGGCCGTTCGCCGCAATGACGCGGTCAATGTAAGCCTTTACCTGCGTCGTTTTCGTCGTGGAGGGCGCCATCAACACGAATTCCGTTTCTTCGAGAGCCGGCGTTGCCATGATGTCGAGAATGAGCGTCTTGCAAAATACGACGCTGCCTGCACCGATAATCGCGATTCTTCTCATTTCCGTTCCTCCGTTTCGTTGAAATGAACTTGCGGATTTATTGGGCGCCGTTCGCATCTATTTGTATCGGGCTTTATAGCGGATATAGTCTCTGGCGATTTTCAAATCCTCCAAAGCTTCTTTGGCCACGCAAGGCGCCGGAGCATCCCCGCGTACCGCCGCAAGGAAGTTGATCGCCTGCTTGCGCATGGCGCTCATCCTCGGCAAGACAGGCTCCGAGAACATCGGCATGCCGTCGACGTTGTCGCGGAATACGGTCACTTTGCCCGCCTGCTGTCGCGCGAGCGGCGCCGGAAGCTCGATTCGGATAAACGCTTTTTCGAAAGTAACCAGAAAGCTTTCGTGCCAATCGACCGACGTAACGAACGTACCCATTTCCAGCGTAGCGCTTCTGCCGCTGTCGCTTTCTCCAATCAGCAGCGTGCCGGATTTGTCTGCATACGCAAGCCGGAAAGGCTCGCCGAGCAAATACCGGATTGCATTCACTTGATGGATGTAGTAATTTACGAACCAGTCATAGGCGCCCGCTTCCTCCGCCGTCATCCCCGCAGGGGCCGGTTCCAGCTCTGCAGAGCCTGCCTGTTCATCCGACCACAGCGCGTTGTCGATGCCTCCGCCCCAGTTGCCGGGCGGCATCGAGACGCGAACATAACTTAATTTGCCGTATTGCCCGGATTGCTTCCATTCCTCGATTAACGCTTTGGCATATTCAACGGCGGGATCCGAACGTTTATGGTAGCCCACCATATGAAGCACACCGTGTTCTTCTCCCTCTCTTACGAGTTCTTCTCCGGCTTCAACGGACAATGCCAACGGCTTTTCCGTAAACACCGGAATGCCGGCTTTCAGAATATCCGGGATGAGGATGGCATGTCTCTGGTACGGCTGCGAGGCCACGATGGCATCGAGCTTCTCGCTCTCCAGCAGCTCCATATGGTTGGCGTATACGCGCGGAATGCCGTAGCGGGCCGCCACCTGTTGACCGAGCTCTCTCCGGGGCTCTGCCATCGCCACCACTTCGCACAAATCGCCCAAGTTGGCATAATTGAACAGATGCGCATTTTGCCCCATAAAGCCCGTGCCGACAAAGCCGACTTTCAATTTGCCCATCGGTCTCACACCCCCTCTTTCGGATCAGGCCCCAGGTTTTCAAACAAGAACAAGCCGTCTTTGCCCGGTGCCACGATATCCGGATAGCCGTTGCCATTGAGGTCGCATGCCCAGAAATAGATCCCGCAGCCGGAATGCTCTCCCGCCGGTCCATAGTCGATGATGTGCTTCTCGAATGCGCCATTGACGATTTTGTAATAATAAATACCGATGTCGTCGAATGCTCCCGGATCTCCGTCGTTATGCGCGCGATACCGTTTGCCTGTCACAAGCTCCAAATTCCCGTCGCCATCGATGTCGATCATCTGCAAATCGTGAAACTGGGAGCCCGTCATGTCGATTTCGTGCTTGGTCCACGTCCGGTTCCCATCCGCGCCGATCCCCTGTTCCAGCCAGTACAACCCATAGTCGTGCGCTTCCCCCACGATCAAATCCGTCAAGCCGTCGCCATTCACGTCATGTCCGATAATCGGTACGCTGGCAGCGCCCAGAGCGAATTCCCGATGGAACTTCCAGGGACGCCGGGACGGATCTTCGGGATGCTCCAGCCAGCCGTCTGCCAGCACGATGTCCATCCGGCCATCGCCGTTCACGTCGGCGAAGCCCATGCCGTGCATCGCCGGCGCTTCACCGATGACAACCGTTTCGAATTCCCCCGTGCCCCGGCCTTGCTCATCCCGAATGAGCTTGAAATATTTTTGCGGCTCATGGACGGCATTGGAGAAGATCTCCGGAACGCCGCAACCGTCAATGTCGTAAAAGCGCACCGTTTCGTTGCAAGCGCTGGGGCCGATATCGAACGTTTGCCATTCTTCATGCGTATTCCCCGGGTTTTTGCGCCAGCGCACGGCCGGGCTCCAAAAGGATGCGGTGATGATATCGGTCCAGCCGTCGCCGTCTACATCCATCGGATAATCGCTGAAGTCGTCGTGGTATCCGCCTATGGCCTCCACCTCGCCTATTTTGTGCCGACGGGTAAAATCCGGACCTTCATACCAATAAGCGCCGCTGACGATGTCGAGCACGCCATCGTTATTCACATCGAACACGCTGCAAGCTTCAAAAGCGGTGTCGTCGATTTTTCGTTTCCTGAATTTCGTTGACAAGTGCTTGAGCCTCCTGAACATCGGTTTGGGTTACGCTTTCATTCTAAGGGATAACAGCAAGCATCATAAGCCAATTATCGGACACTTAAGTGTGAAATACGGACTAGAAGTAAGCGTTGGCAATTGTTATACTGAGGCTACCGACAACCGTCTCTTATTCTGCCGACAACAGGATTACAGGGGGCCTGAACGATGCGAATTGCCTACGATGGCTTGGAAATCCAACTAACGGGAGCGGGTCGCATAATTCCCGATCCCGATTGGAAGATTGGAGCCCACAAGCACGATCTGTACGAAATTCATTTCATCACGGAAGGCACCGGCGTCAATCGACTGGAGAACGGGGAGATGGAGCTCTATCCCGGCATCGTGTATATGGCGCCGCCTCAAGAGGTTCACGCCCAGACCGTGGACCCGCAATCGCCGCTCGGCCTTTACTATGTGTTTTTCGATCTTGCGTTTACGGCCTCCTGGGACCCGCCGTCGCGGATCTATGCCCCGTTCAGCTTCTCCAACGGAGAGCTGCTGAACATCTTCGAATCGATCAACGCTCCGCAGAACATTGACGGCTTCAGCAGCCGGATGATCGGATACATGCGGCTAATCGAGATCATCTGGAGAGTGTTGGAGTCGCGCCTTCACCATGTCCATACGACTGCCGGCATGCAACCGATCCATCCGAAAGCGCAATCTTCCGTCTTGTTGCAGAAGGCCATTCTGTACATTCAGCAGCACTTTCACCGCAATCCGAATGTTGCGGAAATCGCGGATGCTTGTTACGTCAGCGAACGCCATCTCTCCCGCATGTTTTTGCGCCAGATGAACATGACGGTCAACCAGTTTGTCCAGCAAGAGCGTCTCTTTTACGCTTCTACGGAGCTGAAACATACCACAACGCCGCTTCACGATATTTGCGAGAAGCTTCATTTCTCCTCGATGCAGTATTTCGCGCAATGGTTCAAGCACTTGTCATCGATGACGCCCGCCGAATTCAGAAAAAAACATTTCGGTTCCTGACTCCCGCCATTACGCCAATATCGACGCTTCTGCCACCTGTTTGTGCCGCTTGTCATAATGAAGGGTTTTATATTCGAATGGATGAAATTGGATCTGCTCCCGAATATCGGCCGCAGGCAAATGCAAGGTCGCGTGCAGCGTTTCCCCCGTCGGATTGTGCAGGCGGACCACATAGCCTTCGCCATCCTCCGCCTGTTTGCAGGCCGTCATCACGACCGTCTCGTCCGATAGCTCGGCGAGCGGAGCAGGCTTGACCCCCGTGCCCGGCGGAAAGAACGAGACGATGTACGGCTTCTCGTTGCGGCTGAGCGCCTGACGGTCAAGGGCAGCGAATGGCTGCTTGCCTTCGCCGCCGCGAAACCAGAATCGGTACAATCGTTCGCCCTGATCGATCCGGCCCGAATATCGGTCTTGCGGCATCACCGTCCGATCCAGGATAGGGTGTCCGGAGAAGCCGGGCGATCGCAGCAGAGACAGCCGGATCTCGCCTCTGTCATAGTCCGAGCCGTGAATGCCGTCATTCAGACAAGCGAAATAGCGATCGTTCCGATCGTCATACACAGCAGTCCACTTTTGGGCAACCGCCTCGAGCCCCCCTTCCACCAACCGATCGACGCCGCCCGCCACCTGTCCCCAATAAGCGCCTTCCGTGATTGCCGTAGGTATGGACAGCTTAAGCATCCGGCTCTTCTCGTTCCAGATCACGCGCAGCTGCACTTCGAATTCCGTGCCTTGCTTGGGCAGCTTGTAGGTCTGCACCAGATAGGAATCGTTATAGTGAAACACGGCTTCCACAACCGTGCGTGCCTGACCGTCTTCTATGACACGCACAGAATCAAGCTGTGTTTCGGTCACGCCGGAGAAGCGGGTCCCTGCTTCGGACGACATGAGCTTGAATCGCCCCTCCACATTGCGGAAGCTTGTCACTTCCATCCCCCAGGCATCGTCGCTGTCGGCGATCACGATCGGGGCGAAAGCGCCCGGCAGCAAATAGTCCGTTCCCCTGGCGGTATAACGGTCCACCAAACCCGTGGCGCAATTGATGTCGACCTCCATCTCCGCGCTCTTGAATTTCAACATCCCGTCCTCCGCTTTCAACTCGGGCAGCGGCTTCTTCGGCCATACTTCCAGGCGCACGTCAAATCGGTTCATGCTGCTCGGTTCGAGGGTAGCCTGGAAGGCAACCCGCTTGCGCCAATCCAAATTCAAGTTGCTGAGCTCCTGCTCCGCTTGCGACGGAATCGGTTGGCCGCCGCGATAGACAGAGGGCATGGTGAACGCTTCGTCCCAATTCTGGTCGGCCAATTGAAACTCGCATTCCCAGATGCCTTCAACCGGATACGGGTGCGGGTTATAAACAAGGATCGGAATTTCCCCTTCTTCTGCGACGGGCTGGCCGGCGGCCAATGCAAAGAAGGCGCGCGCTTTAAGCCGCGATACGATCTCCAGGCCGTGGTCGATCATCCGCAGCGCCGTCTCCTCCACCGGTTGAATGGATGAACCGGGCAGCACATCGTGGAATTCGCTGACCATAAGGTCGCATAAAGCTTCATGCAAGTCTGCAGCCGGATAAGTGACCGCTCCGTACATCGCCGCGTGGGACAGCATTTTCTCCGTCATATAAATCTCGTTCTCGAGCAGCCGGTGCTTCTGCTTGACGCGAATTTGCGACGTATAGCAGCCGACGGCGTGCGGGTTGAGATCGGACAGGTGTCGCGGCAGCGACGCGCCGGAGTCGCGAAGCTCGCGAAAATAAGCTTCCGGCGTGGAATGGACGATTTGCGTGTTTTCGGTTTGCGCGATCAAAGCTTCGATTTGCTGCAAATCTACGTAGGAAGGACCGCCGCCATGATTGCCGACTCCCCAAAGCAGAGACGAGACGGAGCTGGCAGCGTTCTTCTCCAGCCATTCCGATACTTTGGCCCCTGCCCGCCCGCGATGCGAATTGTACATCTCCGGGGCGCGATGAGCGTCGATCTCGGAGCCGTCGTAGCCGACCCATACAAAGTCGTCGCCCGGCAGCTCGAGCTGACTCGCAATCGGTCTGCAGAACAGATAGGAATCGTAGCCCGCTTTCACCATCAACTGCACAAGTCCCCGGCTATGTCCGAACGAATCGAAGTTGATGGCCGTCGTCGGCGTCGCGCCGAACTTCTCCTGAAAGTACCGACGCCCAAGCAGCATCTGCCGGACGAACGATTCGGCGCTCGGCATATTGCAGTCCGGTTGCAAATACCACCCTCCCATAATATGCCATCGGCCAGCGGCCACGAGCCGCCGGATGCGCTCGAACAGCTCCGGTTCGAACTCTTCCACCCATTTGTACAGCGTCACTTCATTGTGATTGAACACAAAGCCTGCGAATTGCTCGCACATGTCCGCAGCGATGCGGAACGTGGAGACGGCCTCCGCCGCGCCTTCCTCCCACTCCCACAGCCATACCGGGTCGAGATGGGCATTGCAGATCAAATGAAATTTTTTCAAGGGGCATGCTCTCCTTTAAATCCAAGTAAAAACGGCTTCGTCGTCCTCTGGAACGAAGAATGTCGTTTTTATCGAAGACGATTCAGAAAAGGATAGCTCATTTTATACTTTCTGAATGTCAAAAAAGACGTTGGGATTATCGTAAAACCAGGCCATCGCGATCTGTTTCGCTTCGTCCATGGACAGCCACTGTTCATCCGCCAGTTCGGATAAAGCGCGGGCAACGTTGTCGCGGGCGGCGACGAGATAGCCCACCGTCAACTCCGTCGTGAACGCATCCGCGCCGAATGCCAACAGCTTGTTGTGAGGAACCGTCTTCACAGCCCGCTTCATCAGTTCAACCGTATACGTGGGATCGATAATATGACACCAGCACAAGTCGAGCCAGACGTTCGGATAATTTTTCCCGATGAACAAATATTCGTCCATGTAGGGCCAGTTGCCGTGAAACAAGCCGAACTTCACGTCGGGATGGGTCTCCAGAAACGGGATGAGATGCGCCGCGTTCGCCTTGCGCACATCATTGCGCGTGCCGGCCATATGGCCCGTATGCAGTTGCACCGGCAAACCGCGCTTGGCTCCGCGCCTCACATATTCGCTGAACAGCCAATCGTCCAGCGGCTTCGTCTCCGTATAGCCAAGCGCATCGCGCGGATATTGAACGATCCTTGTAAAGATCCGTTCGACGTCCGCTTTCGGATGGAGCTCGTAATCCAGTGCGCGCCGGTACGCGGATTGATCCTTGAGGCATACGGCGCCGAAGTGGACGGCCTGCTCCAGGTATCCGTCGAACGCCTCCATGAAGTCATCGAGTTCGCGCATCGGTTTACGCACATAAGGAGAAAGCTTGTACAGCGAGACGATGCTCAGAATCAGATGGAGCTCTGGCAGCGGTACCGCGAACTTCGCCCCTGCGGAGATGTTCGGCACTTTTCCATTCATGATGTTGCGGAAATCCTCGTAGCCGGAAATATCCACGACCGAATGGCGAATGCCCGCTTCTTTCATCCATCGATCATGCCAGGCGGTGTTGCGGATCTCTCCCTTGGACAACAATGCGCGCATGTTCTCTTCCGTTAAGTCCGTGATGCCCCAGCAGCGTTTTAAACCCTCCATGAAATAACGGTAGTAGGCGGTATGCTTGACATGCGGCAGCACCTTCGACAGCGCGGCATATTTGGTTTCGAAAGAGGCTTCCGGATCGTTCATCAGACGCGTAAACGCGCGATCCTCCATGCCGGAGGCCACGTCCAGATCCGAGTGCAAGTAGCCCAGATAGAGTCCGAACAAGTTATGAACTGGCCCTCCGCTGCCCAAGTGATGGTCGTGCGTATTGATGACCGGCACGGTGTCCACGTATTCCCGCAATTCGCAGTACGAAGCGTTTCTCACCCGACTCACTCCCCTTCTTCCCTCGTTTTTTTCTTTGCTTTATCCGCTTCTCCCGCATTCCGGTTCGCGGCTTCCCTGTCCCTCTGCATCTCTTCGACGGTCTTGGTGCGGAGCCGCGCAGCGCCGCGATAATTTTTCGTCGGAATCAGCGGGCCTGCGGCAAGCCGTGATGTGGCTGCCGCGATCGCCTCCCGATACTGCGGCAGCCAGCGTTCCTGCGCGACCAGCAATTCGTCAGCCATCTGCCATACTTCAGGCGGATTGCACACCGCCCCGGTTAGCGGGTCCAGCAGCATCGCTTGTCTGAGCAGCAGATCATCGCCGCGGACGGCCGCTTCCACGCCCAGGCGCTGAACGGAAATGCTGGCATTGCATATGGCTGCGCAGCCCAGCGGCAGATCGCCGACGAGCGGCATCGAGATCCCGTTTCGATCCACATAACCGGGCGCTTCGATGATCGCATCCTCCGGCAGATTCGCGATGACGCCGCGATTCGGCACGTTGAAGTGCCCGCGGTAGACGCGTCCGGTTTCCAATGCCTCGATAATATAGGAGCCGTGTTCTTCGCCGCGCTGTTCGGCCGTATAGATGAACGGAGGCGCCGCCAGCCAATTGGGAAAATCGGTCTTGAACCAATCCCTTCCTTCGGTGCAGACGCGCAAGTAACCGCCCGTCTCGCCATTGATCCAGACGCTCAGGTCGATCCAGTTGCGGATATCGTCGGGCCGCTTGCGATACCACGGAACGTACTCGCTGTCATGACCATTCGACTCTGTTGTGAAAAAGCCGAATCTTCTCAACAGATCGATTCGAACCTTCTCGGTATCGCGGTATACCGGATGATGCTCGAATGCCTCCAGCAGCTTGCCGGTCATCTCCTCTCCGTTGTGCTTCACCGAGATGAACCAGGTTTGGTGATTAATCCCGGCACAAATCACATCGATATCGTCTTTCTCCAAGCCGAGCACTTCGGCGACTTGGCGCGTGTCCCCCTGCACGCCATGGCAAAGGCCGATCGTCTTCACGCCGCCGTATTGGTTGCACGCCCATGTCAGCATGGCCATCGGATTCGCATAATTGAGCAGCAGACAATCCGGAGCCGCCACCTCGCGAATGTCCCGGCAAATCTGCAGCATCTCGGCGATTCCCCGCTGCGCGTACATGAGGCCGCCTGTGCACAGCGTATCGCCGACACATTGATCGACGCCGTACTTCAACGGAATGTCGATATCGGATGCGAACGCCTCAAGCCCGCCAATACGCACAACCGTGAACACATATTTGGCTCCTGCCAGCGCTTCTCTCCGGTCAAGGGTGGACTGAATGCGAATGGAAAGCCCATTTTCCTGTATATCCCGTTGGCATAGCTGTGTGACCATGTCGAGTTGGAGGGCATTGATATCATGAAAGGCCACCTCGAGGTTCGCAAATTCCGGCACCGCCAGCAGGTCTCTCAACAATCCTCGGGTAAAGCCGACGCTTCCCGCACCGACAAAAGCGATTTTAAAATTCATTTCCCTTCCCCTTTCCAGCCATTCTCTGTTCGTTCTCTACCCGTTCGATTCATCGACCCTCTCGACAAACATCCATTCTGCGACATGGCGGCCTTCGAGCCGAACCGGATAGCCGGCTGCGATCAACTCTTTCCCTGACATCCGTACCGATGGATTCGTGCCGTCTTCGAAAGTCACGTCGTAGACGGCGGCCGGCTCCAGTCCCTTCCAGCGCACCGTCCATTCGTCGACTTCGCTGTCCGGCTTGAAGATCATCGTGACCCCTCTGCCCGTATCCGGATCGTACAGCTCATAGCCGTCCCAAGTCACCCCGTCGGGCCGCGGCAAGTTGTGATAAACGTTCGCATAACGGACAAGCGGCCGCACTTTATGCTTATACGATTGAATCAGACGGACGAGCGTCGCGCGATCTTCCGCGCTCATTTCCGAAGGAAGCTCGACATGCATGGACGGCGCGCCCATGAGGAACGTGCGAAATCGATAGCCCGCGCTGCCAACGCTCCCTCCCGAGCTGCTGTCGCCAAACTGGGTCAAGAGCTGCATCAGCGGGAAGCAATAGACCGAATCCCACATGGCCCGGCGAATGTTGATCGCTTCGAAGTAGTCCGTCACCTGCACGGCACTCGACCTTTCCATGATCGCATAGCCCTTCAACGCGCCCCCGCCGGAGCAATTCTGATAGCGGAACCCCGGTCGGTTCGCATAGAATCGGTCCAGCATATCCACAAATGCGGCCTCCGACCAGTAAGCTGCGTCATTGCTGCCGCGGTGATTGTTCGCTTCGGCTTTGCGCGTGATGACCGGGTCGTAATCCGTACGCAAAACATCGACGCCATATTCGTCAAATCTTCTGTTCAACTGCTCCGTCACGAACGTCTTGCAAGCTTCGACGCCCAGGTCTGCTTTCAAATGATCCATCAGCCATTCGGGATGCTTGTTCGGCCCTTCCGAAGTGAGCGCGTCCGGATGTTCGGATTCTCCGTTCGTCAGCGTGAAGTAGAGTCCGAAGTCAAGCCCCTTCTCCCGTGCGCAGTCCGAGGCAGCCCGCATGCCGCGCGGCCAGCGCTTCGCGCTTGCCCGCCAATCGCCGTAGGCTTCCCACCACCCGACATCGATCATCACTTCCTCGAAGCCGGCTTTCGCAATATCGTCGATCATCCGATCATAATTTTTCTCCTCGCATAGCCATGCGCCTTCCGATACCGCCGTGCTGACGAACGCGTTCCACGCGACGGCGGGCAATTGTTCGTTCGTTCGGTTAATGGCCGGCATATGGTGCTGAAACAGCCACTTGCGGAGCCGGTTGCTGCCGTCGTCCATATCCCCTTGGAACAAGCCAATGAAGGCGGCCGGCAGCTCCAACGTACGATCGATCCAAATTTCCGCGCTGAAATCGTCGAACATGCCCGCACGGATTTCAGCGGCAAGCCGGTCCTCGCCGCGGGTCCCCCGAACCGCAATACGGCCATGATTCCACGCCCAGCCGACGTAGAGTCCGTGACCTTGCCCGCATTCGGCATGCAGCATAACGAGCGGAATGAAGCCGGTATCGTCGTCGTCCGGCTTCGTCCAGATGTCCATCGCATACCGGTCGTACAGCGGCTCCCGATAAGTGCCGTACCCGGAGCGCATGTAAGACACGATCGTCGCTGCCGCACGGTCCTTGTGCACATAAAAGACGTCCACCGGGTCGTCCACTCCGAGGACAATATCCAGCGATTCCGGCTCATAGAGCATGATCGGCGCCTTCGTCTTATTGTGAAGTATCAATTGATGACGAATCGGCCCAGGGCCTGTGTACGCCGTCCAGACCGAGCGCAGCTCCAGGCCGCTGACAAGGTCATGGAAACGCAGCGTGAGCATTGTTCCTTCTCCATCACGGGGGACCGTCCATTCAGCAGCCGCATACGCCCAGTCGGGAACACATCGTTTGCCGTCCATCGCCAGTCTGCCCGGCAGCTTGACGACGGATGGCGCTCTTGCCCATTCGACGCCGGCCCGATCGGTCAATGACCGAATCACGGGCGCATTCCGGTCGATGCCAAGCTGCAGGACGACGTCATCTGTAACCAGCTGCCAGCTATTATTTGTTTCGTTCAAGGGAGCGCCTCCTTTACCCGATTGCAATGGCCTGTAATCGCAGGGCTGCTTCATCCGCCAACCTGCGTGAAGAACACCCATTCCGCACTGAATTTATCCGTCAGCGCAACAGGCAGCCCGGATTCCGTCAATTGCCCGCCGCTTGCCGTGAAAGGGGCGGAGGACAGACCATCGTAATCGATCGCATACCGGGCATCCGGATCAAGCCCCCGAAGACAAACGCGAATCTCGGAACATTCGTCGTCCGGACGAAAAATCTTCAGCATGCCGCGTCCGGATTGCGGGTCATAAAGCTGCAGGCCGTCCCAATGCTTGCCGTCCGGACGGGGAAGCACATGATAGATATCCGCAACGCGGATAAGCGGACGAACGCGCTGTTTGTAAACCGCGATCAGTCTGGCCAGTTCTTCCGCTTCTTCGGCAGGCATTTCACTCGGCAGTTCGAAGTGCGCGGACGGGGCGCCCATCAAATACGTGCGGTACCGGTAGGAAGCGCTGCCGATTTTGTCTCCCGAGGCTACATCCCCAAACTGCGTAAGCAGTTGCATCAACGGCAGCACGTAGACGGAATCCCATACCGCCTGACGGACATCGAGCGCCGTATAAATATCGGTCGCCTGGACGGCAGTCGAACGCTTCATGATCGCATATCCCTTGAACGCTCCGCCGCAATTGCAGTTCTGATAACGAAGGCCCGGCCGGTTTTCCAGCAAATGATCGATGATTTCGATAAAGCCTTTTTGCGCCCAATACGGCCCGTCATGACACCCTTGATGCGGGTTCCCCTTCGCTTTGCTGCGCGCAATGGGGCTTAAATCCGAACGGATCGTGTCCACATCGTATTCGTTGAGCCGCTGCAGCAGCATATCCTTTAGAAAATCGCGGCAGGCGTCGATTCCCATGTCGGAAACCCAGCGATGCACGAACCAATCCGGATGGCCGTTCGGTCCTTTGGAGGTCAAGGCCAAAGGATCCTCCGACCAGCCATCCAGGAATGCGAAGTAGAGCGTGAACAGCATGCCGCGGTCATGCGCGTACTTGGAAGCAGCCGCCATCCCGCGCGGCCATCTCTCCTCATGTGCACGATAATCGCCGAACTTCTGCCACCAGCCGACATCGATCGTCACTTCCTCGATGCCTACTTCGGCGATCGCATCGATCATCGGATAATATTTGGATTCAAGCGGGATCCAGCTGCCGGGCGATTCCGCCGTATTCCAGAAGGCATTCCATTGTACATACGGAATATGCTCATCCGTTCTGTTCTGCTCCGGCATCATATGGGCATGCAGCCATTTTCGCAAGCGGTTCGAGCCCGCATCCAGATCGCCTTCGAAAGCTCCGATGAACGCATTTGGGACTTCGAAGACTTCGCCGCTCGGCAGCTCGGTGCAAAAATCGCCGTGCAAGCCTGCCGTCACGTGGGCATACACGCCGCCCTCTTTCGCGCGTCCGGCCACGTGTATACGGCCTTCATTCCATTCCCAGCCGACGTAAAGCCCGTGCGAAGATTCCGCATGGAGCATCACCAGCGGTACAAATCCGGTATCGTCACTGTCCACGCTCGTGTAGACATCCGCATGATAACGGTCCGCAAGCGCTTCCAAATAGACGCCGTATCGATTCTGGAACGAAATGATCCGGGGGGCCAATCTATCCTTGGACACGTAGAATACATTTACGGGATCGTTTGCAAAGCAGAATTCCGCATCGAGAGATTCCGGATTGTATATCATGATATTTTGCCCTGTCCGGTTATGAATCAGCATGCCATGCTGCACAGGCCCCGGTCCCGGATACGCCGTCCATCGCGAGGTGAGCACAATATCGAAATTCGCTGTCTTGTAGGTCAATTCGAGCTCTGTACGATCCGACAGCTGTCTGTAATTGGCGCCAACGTACGCCCATTCCGGCGGATAATGGCTTTCGCCAACGGCGAGCCGCCGCGGCAGCAGGACCGAAGTACCGCCCGGGGTCCACTCCCGACGCGTCTTTCCGGCGAGAGATGCGATGATCGGGCAGTACGGCCCGGCTTTGATGGTGACGGACGTATCTTCAGTCTGAAGCGTCCAATGCATGCAAACACCCCTTTCATTCCATGAAACGTGAACTTTCTCATCTCCTTAACCGGAAAACAGCGCCGGTCGGTTAACCGTCAACCAGCGCTGTTTTCTTTATTATAGGATAGTCTCCGCTGCCGTCAAAGACCAATAATAAGACGCAAAAGTATGAAAACAAGACTTGGCAAAAAAACCATCAGGGAAGATTGACGGTCCTTTTTGGCGGATTGGTGCGACCGAGGTGGAATTAGCGGATCTGCGACACTATTTCAGCGGATTGGCGGGGCAAAGTGCGGATTAGTGGCGCTGTGACACTGTTTCGGCGGATCGGCGGGACAGGGTGCGGATTAGCGGATCTGTGACACTGTTTCGGCGGATTGGCGGGGCAAAGTGCGGATTAGTGGCGCTGCGACACTATTTCGGCGGATCGGCGGTCCTAGCTCCTCAAACTTATACCTTCTGGTATTAAAAGTAAAAACGGCTTCGTCGCCCTTTAAAGGACAGTTCCGTTATTCGAGAAATATCAGACCGGTATAAGGGTGAAACTTATGCTTTCTGATATTCGAACGATAGGCCGTCGCCTGAAAGGTCCATCCGGACCGGGGGGCGGCGGCCTATCGCCATGTTAAGGATTTGTTCTTCGTTTGGGGGCGATCGCCGGTCAAGGTAAGCTTCCCCGAGACCCTTATTGCGGCAAATTCGGCTCATTTGGGTTATATAAGCGTCCTCAGGCCTCCTGCGGCCCGCTCTTTTAAAGTCGTTTCGTCAGCGTAAGCACCCCGGACCGTGGTACCGGCACTGAGACGACCCCGTCCAATCTGCGGACATCCTCCCAGACGGTCTCTCCTGTGCATGCCTCCGCCCGTATGGCCCAATCGTTCGCTGCACCGAATTCCGCGACAACCCTCTCCTCGTGCGAGCCATTCACGAGAACGACAATATCCATCTTGTCATCAACAGGAGCCACTAAACGGTTGTATACTGTCGTCACTTGTTTGAAAGCCGTCTTGCAGGTGATGGCAGGATACAGATTTTCCGGCGAATGCGGCATGAACTTGCCGAATTGCAAGGCATCGCGGTGTTCGATCCAAAGCTTCGTGTAAAAGTTCAACATCCGGGCGTGATCTTCGTTCAGCTCGGCCAGGCGAACCGAGATTTGCGGCACGGCATGCATCACGTTAATGAATTGCAGGGCAGCCGCTTCCGGCGATTCGTCCGGGTGCCAGGTGAACATGTCCGAGTGAACGACGGAATCGCCCGCCAGCATGCGCACATCGGCGGTGCGGAAACGATTCGTGTGGGAGCCGAGCGCACAATCCATGGCGCGAAAAATATTCCCGTATGCTCGCATACGCGGCCCCGTATAGTTTTGACGAAATTCAATCATGATATCGGGTTTAAGCGCAGTCAACCTGGCTTTGACCGAAAGCAGCAGCTTGTCGACTGCATGATCGAGATCGGGAGTGTCGTGTTCGGGATGGTCCTTCAGCTTGCTTTTCAAATCAGGGAAATCGAGATAGCGGGAATAATGATCGATAAAATCAAGCTTTAGTCCGTCAACTCCCCATTCCTGCAGTATACGCGCATATCTTTCCACCAGGTAATCCCGAACGGCCGGGAATCTGGGATCAAGAGAATACGGAGAATTTTCCTCCAAATTAATAATGTATTTACTCATACTGTCAAATAAAGGGTTCTTGCGGTTGATATGCGGGATCGACATCCAAATCATCATTTTCATGCCCAAAGCATGGATCGACCGGACCGTGCCGGCCATATCCGGAAACTTGTCGGTCGCAGCCTCCCACTGGCCGAATTCGGGATCGCTTTCGCCGGGATAATCGATTTGCCAGCCAAAGTCGAGGATGACCGTTCCGCAGCCAAGCTCCTTCGCCAATCCGGCTTCATGAACGAGCTTATCCGCATTGATTCGATGATGATAGGCATACCAGGTCGAATAACAAGGGAGCCTCGCAGCCTCTGGCGCCGGCAAGGGGCGGTTGCCTTCCAATCCGGCCCACCAATCCGACAACCCGCGAAGCGCTTCATGGACAGGCACATGCGCTTCGTCAATCCGGATGATCACGCTGTAATGGCAGGTTCTCGCACCCGGGCCGGGCGTTATTCGCACGGTAAAAGGCATTGTGGAAGCTGTCTCGTCCACGTCTGCAACCATGTGCGTTCGGTTCAGCGTATCCGAAACACCGACCGTAATCCGGTTCTCCCCGCCGGCGCTGTATAACGCATAGACGGGAGAACCATTATGCGTTGCCATATTCATGCCGCCGTACCAATTCGGGATAATGTAACGATCCGCCCAATAGTGACCGACGAACCTCGCTTGAATGTCGTGAAAAACGTGTACCCACTCTGCAGATACTGTCGGAATGGCCGGCTCGGCAGACACGAGCTTCAGTTCAATATAACGAACCTTGTCAACCTCCCGGCAAGTTGCCGAAAGCTCGAACGAATCTTCGCATTTAAATGTAAACTCCGTCTGTTGGAAGGTAATCTTGACCTCTTTCACTGGAGAGCACCTCGCCTTGTCGTCATGATTTCTTGATCAAAATCGATGTTCCCTCTTCATCCGATTGGCCGGCCATAATCGGTTCGGGTTCCTGAAAAGCCTGTTCAACCCGATGAGAGATACCCGATTCGGTTAATACTATCGTCAATTGCGGGCGGCAGCAAGCCGGTAGATTCCACCGTCTTGTGCCACCACGTAGATTTCTCCCTTGTCGTCGGTGCCGAAGGAAGTGATCTGCGTGCGCGATTCGAGCAGCGTCCGGTTGTCGACCTTGCCGTCCGGCAACTGTCGCAAGCCCCAGATCGTACCCGTCGCGTAATCCGCGTATACGTACCAGCCGGTCAACGCCGGAATTTGCTCTCCGCGGTACACGTAGCCTCCGGTGATCGAGACGCCTTTATCGCGACCGTATTCGAAGATCGGCGGGATCAAGCCCTCGGATGCGCAGCCTTTGGCCGGCTTGTAGCAGGCAGTGCCTTCGCGCACGTTCCAGCCGTAATTCCCGCCCGCTGTAATAATATTGATCTCTTCCAGCTTGTTCTGCCCGACGTCCGCCGCCCATAGCTGTCCGGTCTTGACATCGAAGCTGAACCGCCAAGGGTTTCGCAAACCGTAGGCGTAAATCTCGGGCGCGCCGCCGCCGCTGATGAAGGGGTTGCCTGCGGGAATCGCATAAGCGCGGTCTCCGTCCTTGCGGTCTACGTCGATTCGCAGAATCTTGCCGAGCAGCGTGTTCTTGTTCTGCCCGTTGCCGTCCGGGTCGCCCGAGCCGCCGCCGTCGCCCGCCGCGATGTACAGCATGCCGTCCGGACCGAAGGCAAGCTGTCCGCCGTTATGATTGGAGCGCGGCTGCTTGAACGTCAGAAGCACTTCCTCGCTGCCTGGGTCCAGGCGATTCGGATTTGATTTGTCGGCTGAAATGCGGGAAATGACCGTATGCGTGGCAGTCGTATAGTTGACGTAGACTTCGCCGGTTCGCTTGGGGTGGAGAGCAAGGCCGAGCAATCCCTTCTCGTTGCCGTTGTCATTCACGCGATCCGTCAGGTCGATCACAAGGGCAGGCTTGTCCTTCGGCCTGTTGGAATCGAGCAGCCGAATTTTGCCCTCCTGCTCCACGATATAGAATTGGCTGGGCTGCCCGGTGCGCGCAACGAAGCCCAGCGGACGGTCGAATGAGCCGGAAGCCGCAACCGTGTCAAGACGGAATTTCAATGTTCGGAGCTCTTCCCCCGTCGATGAAGACTGCGGGGTCTGAGACGGAGATTCCATCGGCGCTTGTGACGATGAAGGTTGAGCCGATGGTGATGTCTGCGCGGTCTCCTGCCATGCCGGTTCCGTCCCGGATGCTTCGCCCGCCGAGCCCCCGTCCCCTTTGCTGCACCCAACGATTAGCGCGATTAATAGTATCGCGATTCCCGCTTCGAGCCCTTTTCTCCTCAATTCCCTCGCCTCCTGAAATGTTCCTGGTCATACTTGTTGTCCCCCCTATGATATCAGAACGATCGCTGGATGATGAAGGCGATAACGGATAATAACGGGACGAATACGAATCATCCGCTGTTTATCGCACAAAGGTGACAGGTATGATCCATCGTCACATTTATGTAATAAGAACTGTATCGCTCTGTTGATACTTCTGCTATAATTTATACAAGATTGCAAGAGGGGGATCGGGAATGTCCGAGCAACTAAACCGATTAGAAGAAATGATGGCCACCCTCATCAAGATGCAAGGCGCACAGAACGCCCGAATGGACCGGTTTGAAAAAGATATGCGCGATGTCAAAGCTGATATGCGCGACGTTAAAGCTGACTTGAACGACGTTAAAGCTGACTTGAACGACGTTAAGGCTGACTTGAACGGCGTTAAGGCTGACTTGAACGGCGTTAAAGCTGACTTGAACGACGTTAAAGCTGACTTGAACGGCGTTAAGGCTGACTTGAATGGCGTCAAAGCTGACTTGAACGGCGTTAAGGACACACTGAATGCGTTTCGCTCTGAGACGAATTCGCGATTAACTCGAATCGAACGCCATTTGAGGCTTGTGGATATTGATCTGGACCGAACAATTGACGATGTTGAATTATTAAAGAAATCGAATGTTTAACAACATTCATAATATGCGATAATAACGATTCGCCAAAAGAAGCTTTCCTGCCCTTAACCAAAGGCGGGAAAGCTTCTTCGTGTTCGCAACGCTATTCGGATCCGGACAGCCACTCCGTCAGCTTGCCGATCTCCACGCCCGCAAGTTTGCTCACGATGCGCTTGATCCGGACGGGAACCTCTTCGCGAAGCTGCTCCCACGTCACGAGCAGCTCAGCCGGCGCTTCATACGGCTCGTAAGTTCCCGAAGGCTTGAACCGATACGTTTGCAGATACGCACGAACCTCCGCTGCTCCATTTTTCGCGCCATGATTTGATAGCTCGCCTCGATTTGTTCCCCCGTATTCGGCGCCCGAAGCTCGTACACCTTCAGGGGAACGGCATCGATCACTTCCAGGAAGACGTCGAAGGCACGGTCGTCCCCGCTCTGGATGTACGGGCACCAATGATCGGCCAAGCCGACCGTCACGTCCAGCCCCTTGCGCGCGTGTCGTAATCCCGGTCCGCAATGAATGGAAATATATTGTGCATGCTGGAAATGCGGATATCGCCTTTGTCGATCATCGGGACGATCGTCGTCTGGCCGACCCGATGCCGCCGCAAATGCCACATCGTCGAGAACGAATAGCCTGATTTGACCGTCAACCCGGGCGCCGCCTTGATTACAATTGCGCGATTGGGATGCATGCCGTGCCTGCACCAGCACGAAACGGCCGGATGCGAATCGTATGATCGAACGGCGTGAGCAAATTGACGACGACCGCCTGTACGTGGCCTGCCGTCTGAACGCCTGCGCTTTGTGCCATCAGATGATCGCGCTTCCCGCCGGTCAGTTCGAGACCGTAGTCGCCGGATCGGCACACCAGCTTGCCGCTCTTCCATAGCAGCACGCCGACGTCCGTCCGCTCCAGGCCGCCGTCCGCGTCACCGCCGCCGTTTTCGCTGTCTTCTGCGACCGACAGCTCCGCATCCTTGCGGAAATAAAGCACGACCTGCGTAATGACATCCTGCCGCTCGTCGCTGCGTATCCGCACGAGCCAATCCGCGCCATCCCGCGCGATCTCCGTCTCGAGCGTATGCTTCTGCGCATGTGTGAAAGGGCGCAGATGATGCGGGAGCAAGTACCACGGACTGACCGTTTCGCGCGCGGATGCCGGCAGATGCTCCTGCGCCAGCGGACCATAGTAGCCCTTCTCCATCGTCTTCCCCATCCGGCAGCCGGAAGCCGTCTCCGCGAACTGCTCCATGTCCGCCACGCCCGGCGAGAACAGCGTGAACAGGCCGATGCCGGCCAGCCGCACATCTCCGTGACGCAATGAAAAGAAAGATGCCGCACGGGTCATCGCCGTCGCGCCGAGCTCCCCTTCGCGCCAGCGCATGACCGGGGATCCGAACGCCGTATGCATGCTGCTGTGCGAGATTTTGCCGTGATGGCCGACATCTTCCATCCGGGCGAGATTGTCGCGAATCGGATAGTCGGCGTTGAACACGCGGCGGAACCGGTCCGGCAGCGGCGCGCGTGCGACCTCGTCGATCGCCTCGCACGGGAATATCAACCAGCCGAGCAGCGCATGATTGTTCACCGGCCCGAGCCGGTTCATCGTCTTCGCAGACAGATCGTACATGGAAGCGAACAACGGATTGCGATCCCGGTCCGCCATCAGCCGATAGCTCAGGAAGTACTCGGACAGATCGTGCCGGATGCCCAGGTCTTGCCGACCGGAATAATCAGTAATCACTTCGCCGTCTTCGTAGATCATGTAAGCGACCATTTCCAGGTTCCGCCGCACCGAATCGAGCAATGCGGGACGGTTCAACCGATCCGCCGCATAGATCAGCATAATATTGCTGACCGTGTTGTAGATGCCGTTGCTGCGCTCGGTCCATTCGCCGTCATTCGTGCCGTCCAGCCCTTCGGCCAGCCACTGGTCCGCGCGGCGGACAAGCGACTCCGCCCCGAAGATCCGATATAACGCCGATAACGCCGCGACGAGCACCCAGCGATGGTTGGGCGTATGACAGCCGCCCGTCAGCATCGCCGGGATCGTCCGCTCCAGGAACAGCCTCACCTTGGCCGCAACGCCGGACACTCCCGAGAGGTCAGCTGTTCCGGCTTGAGCGGACTCCCCGTCTGCGCCAGCCGTCCCCGCTGCTGCCGCTCCTTCCGCAACCCTTTGCAGCAGCCAGTAAATCTGAGCCATGCCGTTAATGACGAACCCGGTATTCGGAGGCGAGTTGAAGTTCGTCCCGCCGAGCGAGATCGTCCCGTCCCCGTGCTGCCTGCGCAGCATGAAGTCCGCCGCCCTGTCCAGCGCGGACAGCAGGTCGGCGGACCGATAGTAACCGGATGGCGGCGTCACAAGCGCTGCCGCCATCGTCGCCATACAGCCGGCCGTCCCGCCGTGGCTCGCCGTCGGAACGCCGTAAGGGCCGACTGCGACGCCGCCGTCGTTGCGGCCGCCGGGCTCGTTCACCTGTTGCCTGAGCGCGATGCTCACCTGCTCGTCGTTCATGCGGACCAATTTCCCGAATACCGCTTCGCTGTTCATGCTGCATCCCCCGTTTCTCGTCTCGCCATTTCAGCGTTTCCGCGGTCTCGTCTCACTGTTACATCATTTTGCCGTTCACCTTTGAACTTGTCGCTGATGTGCGTGAGCGGAAGACTGGAATCACCATCGTTCACTTCGATATATTCGCGGATTTCGATGACGAGCTGATTGCTGTGCTTGGATTTCATCAGCTCATGTAGCTATCGTACAATTGCGCGTAGCGGCAACCTGCATGTTTCTTGCGAGCCTACAATTATCAGCCGAAGGCATGTCCATCGCCTTGTGGCGCGGTTTGCTGCCGTTACTTCCATGATAGAGCATCCGCCGCGCAGACTCCATTCCATTTTCTGCTGATGCGATTGCGTGCCGATCATCCATGATCGATTTGCCTGTACCGATAGCGAGAATGAATGTAGCTGCATTTGTACAGGTAATTCAACCGTTTCTCGGCATGAAAAATGAATACCTGCAATTGTCCAGTTACGGGAAGCATAGGAGTCGCCATAACCCGATTCATCCAGAAAATACATGTACTTTTGCAGGTAATCGCCGCTTATTGCTCCATTTCCAGAAATTTATATGTACTTTTGCAGTTGGTTGTCTTGCTCGCGCCTCTGCTTTAACATCCATGCTCGATAAGAAAGGGAAGCTCCTGCACCCTAAAACTTACACTTTCCGAATCGTGTAAATTTAAAAAGGGGTAGCCCTAAAACTTATAAATTCTTCTGAATCGTTGAAAAAATCGCCGAAGGGCTTTATCCCTCGGCGATTCCGCATCTCGTATTCTACCCTCCGGCCGCCTCCGAATCCTGCTTGCGCAGCGATTCGCCCCGTTCCCAACTGCTGAAATGATCCTCCCACACCACATGATACAACCCGCCGGCCACTTCCACGACGGTGCCGCGCGATCCGTCCGGCAAGTAGATGACGAAGTCCCCAATCTTCAGCATGCCTGGTCCCTCCCGCTATCCGAGTCGAAACACGATGCCGTGCCCGCCCTTCGGATATACCCACTCGATATTCTCGTGCGGGCACCCGATGCGGCAGCTTCCGCATTCATGACAGCCTTCATAGCCGACGTGCATGCGCACGTCTTCCCACTTGTACACCTCTGCCGGGCAGAAGATCGTGCACAGCTTATCCGGGCACTTCGTCAGGCAGACGTCCGCGTCCGTCACGTGCAGGTGCGATTTCGTATCCGCGTTGAAGCGCAGCAGGTACTGCTTCTCCTCGATCGTGCTGCCTTTGGCGGCGGGGGCGGAGACCGCGGCCGATCCTGAAGCGCCGTGAGGGGGTTGCGGACCTGGCGCTTGTTGCGTCCCGGGCGTTTCCCGCTGTTCCTGCCCTCTGTTCGCCGCTGGCGTCGCTTCGCTCATTTCATCACCTTCCAGGCCCTGTAGATGTCCCGGGCGATTCTGAACTTCTGTTTCGCCGAACCGATGTCGCGCCATATTTTCTTCTGCTTCTCCCGCTTCGACGCCCCGTCGACGGTCAGCATCGTGCCGGCCGCGCGGTTCATCATCGGGATATAAGCTTCGAAGTATTGCGGAAACTTGTCAAAATGGTGCGTGGCGTCCTTGTACTTCTTCAGATCCTGTCCGACGAAACTGTCCATCAGCTTCTGCCGGTACGCATCCAGCGTCGCCGCCGAGTAATCGCCGCGCGCCTTGGCCGCGACGACCGTTTCCGCCGCCAGCCTTCCCGAAGTCATCGCCATGTTGGAGCCTTCCCGGTGGATGGCGTTGACAAGCTGTGCCGCGTCGCCGACTACCAGCACGCCGTCCCCGGCCACCTTGGGCATCGAGCGGTATCCGCCCTCCGGGATCAGATGCGCCAGATACTCCTGCGGCTCCGCACCCTGGAGATAAGGGCGGATCATCGGATGCGTTTTCACATATTCCAGCAGTTCGTACGGTTTTATCTTATGCTTGATCAGCCCGGATAGTAACGTGCCGACGCCGATGCTGAGCGTATCTTTATTCGTGTACAGGAAGCCGGTGCCGAGAATGCCTTTCGTCGCGTCGCCGAACAGCTCGATCGTGCAGCCCTGGCCTTCCTCCAGGTTGAACCGGTCCTCGATCACCTTGCGGTCCAGCTTCAGAATCTCCATCGTCGCCAGCGCGACCTCGTCGGGACGGAACTCCTTGTGGAAACCCAGCCCCTTGGCGAGCAGGGAATTGACGCCGTCGGCGAGCACGACCACATCGGCGTACAAGTCCCCGTCGGGGCGGTCCGTCCGCACGCCGACCACTTTGCCGCCCTCCACGATGCACTCGAGCGCCACCGTCTCGCAGATGAGCAGCGCTCCTTGCTCCACCGCTTTCTGTGCGAACCACTGATCGAACTTCGCCCGCAGCACCGTGAAATTGTTGTAAGGCTCCTGCGCCCACTCCAGCCCCTTGTACGAGAACGTCACCGCCGACTGGCGATCCATCATCATGAACCGCTGCTCGACGATCGGCCGCTCCAGCGGCGCTTCCTTGTGGAAATCGGGAATGACCTCTTCCATCATCTGACGATACAGCACGCCGCCCATCACGTTCTTCGACCCCGGGTATTCGCCCCGCTCCAGCAGCAGCACGTTTACTCCGGCCTTGGCGAGCTCATAAGCGCAGGCGATGCCCGCCGGGCCCGCGCCGACGACGATCGCGTCAAATTTCTCCGGCATGAGCTTCCTCCTCTAATAGGGAGTTTGCGGAGCAAACTCTCTCTGCTTCGAGCGCGCGCCCGAACGCTTCGATCAGCATCGGGACGATCTCGAGCGCATCGCCGACGATGCCGTAGTGGCACGATTGAAAAATAGGGGCGGCGGGGTCGTTGTTGATGGCGATGATGAGCCCCGAATTGTGCATGCCGACCAGGTGCTGGATCGCGCCCGAGATGCCGATCGCAAAATAAATCTTCGGCGTCACCGTCACGCCGGTCTGCCCGACCTGGTGGTCATGGCCGATCCATCCGGCCTCGACCACGTCGCGGCTCGCGCCGACCGCGGCGCCGAGCGTCCCGGCCAGCCGATGGATCAGCTCGAAGCCGGCCGGGCCGCCCATCCCCTTGCCGCCCGACACGACGATGTCGGCTTCGTCGATGCGCACGCGGCGGACCGTCGCCCGCACGATCTCCAGCACCTTCGTGCGGATATCCTCTTCTTGCAGCGGGATCGACTCGGCGACGATCTCGCCGGTGCGCCCGGGATCGCGCGGCAGCGCCTTCATCACCTTCGGACGCACCGTCGCCATCTGCGGCCTGTACTTCTTGCACAGGATCGTCGCCATGATGTTGCCGCCGAACGCCGGCCGGCTGGCCAGCAAAAGCCCCGTATCCGCCTCCACGTCCAACTGCGTCGAATCCGCCGTCAGCCCTGTCGGCAAGTCCGTCGCTACGGCGCTGGCCAGGTCCTTGCCGGTGGACGTCGCGCCGTATAGCAAGATCTCCGGCTTGTGCTTCTCCACGCACGCCAGCACCGCCCGCATGTACGCCTCCGTCCGGTAATCGCGATAGATGGCCGCGTCGTAGACGAACACCCGGTCGGCGCCGCACTCGATCGCCATCTGCGCCAGCGGCGTCACGCCCTCGCCGATCAGCACGCCGGACACCTCCGACGCGCGCTTGTCCGCGAGCTGCCGCGCCGCGCCGAGCAGTTCCAGCGATACCGCTGCGATACCGCCGTCTTTCACTTCGAGGAACACCCACACCCCGCGATAGTCGTCGAAATTCAAGCTGTGGTCACCTCCGTATCCAGCAGCTCCCGGCGTTCAAGCACGATTTGCAGCAACTGCTCCGCCTGCTCCTGCGGGCTGCCTTCGAGCATCGTGCCGCCCTTCGGCTTCTCCGGCGCCCATACCGAGCTGACGATCGTCGGCGAGCCTTTCAGTCCGAGCTGCGTCCGGTCGATGTCGGCCAGGTCGGCGACCGCCCAGATGTGCGGCTCGTACCGCGCCGCGCGCAGCACGTTCGGCATCGACGCATATGGCACCTCGTTGATGTCCTTCTCCACCGACAGCAGGCACGGCAGCGTAGAGCGCACGACTTCGTAGCCGTCCTCCAGCTTGCGGTGCACGATCGCGTAGCCGAGCTCGCGGTTGATCTCCGCGACTTTGCATACGCCCGTGAGCGGCGGAATGTCGAGGCGCCGCGCGATGCCGGGCCCGACCTGGCCGGTGTCCCCGTCGATCGTCATCTTGCCGCAGACGATCAGATCGATCGGCCGCTCCAGCGCGATCTTCTCAAGCGCTTTCGTCAGCGCATAGCTCGTCGCGAGCGTGTCGGCGCCGGCGAACGCGCGGTCAGTGATCATGTAGCCCTCGTCCGCGCCGATCTCGATGCATTTGCGGATCGCCTTCACGGCCGGAGGCGGACCCATCGTCAGCACCGACACGACGCCTCCGTACCTCGCCCGCAGCCGTACCGCTTCCTCCACCGCATGCGTATCGTACGGATTCAGAATGGCCGGCGCGCTGGAGCGGTCGATCGTGTTCGTTTTCGGATTGATCTTGGCGATCTTCGTGTCCGGCACCTGCTTGATGCAGGCGACGATGTGCAGCATATGGGCATCCCCCGTTTCCCTTAAAACCTCGGTATGATTATGTATATTAGACGCGCGGCGGGTTGATGCCTGGGTTTGTCCCGATTCCTGAAAGCTGCGATTTCGTTGACCTCGGGTATTACGTTAATTGGGGGTTCTGATATATAATCAAGCTGACGGCGCTTACAATCCGGAAACTCCATCCATCCATCCATCGATGCAGGCGAAGAGAGGGAGGCGACAATGGGCATTACGGTGAAGGAAGCCTTGAAATTGCCGGCGCTTCGAGACGCCCGACTGGTAGCCGGGGAAGCATGTCTCGAGAACATCATATTTTCCGTTAACGTCATGGAGGTGCCCGACATCTCCCGATTTGTCAAAGCGGGGGAATTGCTCGTCACCACCACCTATCCGATCAAAGACGATAAAGCGTCCCAATTGAATCTCATTAAAAATCTTGCGCAGCAAGGCGTGGCCGCCCTGGCCATCGAACCGGTCTACTACGAAAACGACATCCCCGCACACATGATCGACTTGGCGGACCGACTGGGATTCCCTCTCATTCAGCTTGCCGAAAACACTTCTTTTAACGAAATTATCAATCCGATCATGAAAGAAATCTTGAATCGTCAGGCGGTTGTTTTTCAGCGGAATTACGAAATTCATAAAAATTTCGTCAACCTGGTGCTGGGTGGCGGCAGCTTGGCCGAGATCGCCCACATGATCGCTTCCATAAAAGAAACGGCCGTTTCGATTCACACTCTGCAAATGAAGCTGCTTGCTTATGCGGAACCGGACAAGGAAACTTGTGAATATCAAAGCCTGGCCAACGATACGCCGATGCTTCATAAATGGCTGGAAGGCGGATTGGAAAAGGCAACCGTGCAAAGCGAGCGCGGACCGATTACCCTCATCGTCCATCCTGTCATCGTGGCAGGCGAAAAATATGCGTATATTATTTTGTGGTTCTCAGGTACCGAACAAGCCGAACAAGCCGAGCAACCGTACGAATTCAACCTGATCGAGCAGATTTCGACCGTCATCGCCCTGGAGTTGACCAAGCTTCGCGCCATCGCCGAAGTCGAGCAGCGATTCCGCAATAAAATTATCGACGATTTGCTGCAGGGCAAGATCAAATCGCGGGACGACCTGCTGTCCAGGGGAGAATCGTACGGATGGGATTTGTCCGCCGGATTCGTCCCGATCGTACTGGAAGCTGCCGGTACCCATCACGACGACACCGCATTAACCCATAATTATATGCGCATATTACGTAAATTCATGGAAATGGTGAATGTTGCGGCGAGCTATCGGTGCGCAAATGCCATCGTGGTGGATATGCATACCCACTGCCTCGTTCTGTTGCCCGTAACCAGCGCTGCCGCGCAGAAAGAGATGACCGACAAGGCAACCGAGCTAGGCGGTCAAATTCGGGCGAAGATGGCCGTGTACAAAGATATCCGTGTCTCCGTCGGAATCGGGCGTTATATCGGCGACATTATGCTGCTTGAGCAAGGCTATGAGCAGGCCGGTCAAGCTTTGGAGATCGGGCGGATGATGAAGGATTCGGATGGCGTCACGCATTTTGACGACCTGGGCGTGTATCGGATTCTGAGTATCGGCAGGCACAACCCCGAGCAGGAACAGTTCGGCAAGGAATTGCTTGGCGGGTTGATCGAAAGCGACCATACGCTGCGCACCGATTTCATCCGGACATTGGATGTGGTGTTAAGATACTATGACAATTTGCGCGAAGCGTCCCGCGCGTTGTTCATCCATCACAATACGCTCAAATACCGGGTGAAGAAAATCGAAAAGATGACCGGCATGAGTCTCAAGTCGGCAGAGGCGAGGCTCAATTTGCAAATTGCTTTGAAGATTATGCGCATGAACGAAAGGCGATGATGCAGTCGCCAATTCCCCTCACCGACCGCCGCATCCCGCCATTTTGGCGACCACAGCGCCAATTCCCCTCACCGACCGCCGCACCCCGCCATTTTGGCGACCACAGCGCCAATTCGCCCCACCAACCGCCGCACCCTGCCATTTTGGCGACCACAGCGCCAATTCCCCTCACCGACCGCCGCATCCCGCCAGTTTGGCGACCACAGCGCCAATTCCCCCTACCGACCGCCGCACCCTGCCATTTTGGCAACCACAGCGCCAATTCCCCTCACCGACCGCCGCACCCTGCCATTTTGGCAACCACAGCGCCAATTCCCCTCACCGACCGCCGTCGCCCCCTCCCCTGCTCTATTGTGCGGTTGTCACAATGGCTGCGGGATATTATTGGTTCGTGCGGACATATCGGCCGGCAGGGGCGAATGGTACGATGAAACCAGATTGTTGGCAAGAAAGGAGAGTATCCGTTGATCACAATATCCGCTGTGAAGCCAAATTTCTACCAGGATTCGTTCAAGCTGATGCGCATCTCAAGCGAGGTAAAACAACTGCCGGGTATTGAGCAAGCTTTCGCCTTCATGGGTACGGAGATGAACAAAAAGACGCGAGCGTCCGGAGGATTGATCACCGGCGAGGCGCAGGAGGCCGGCCCCGAAGATTTGATCTTGTCCGTTCAAGGGCGGGACGAGCAAGACGTCAGGCGAGCGCTGGAGCAGTTCGAGAGCATGCTGTTTACCGCGCAGGCCGCTCAGGGAGGCAGCTCGGAGGAACAACCGCCCCGCACTCTGGCAGGCGGAAAGAAGAAACTCCCGGGCGCCAATCTTGCCGTCATTTCCGTTCCGGGCGTCTATGCCGCGGCAGAGGCTGCCAAAGCTTTGCACGAGGGCATGAACGTGCACATCTTCAGCGACAATGTCAGCCTTGAAGATGAAATTCGATTGAAGCGATTGGCCAAGGATAAAGGGCTGCTCGTCATGGGGCCGGATTGCGGAACGTCCATCATCGGACAGGTTCCGATTTGTTTTGCCAACAAAGTGTCGTCCGGACCGATCGGCATTATCGGGGCTTCCGGCACCGGGATTCAGCAGTTGACCGTCATCATCGATCGGATGGGACTCGGCGTTACCCACGCCATTGGTACCGGCGGCAGAGATTTGAGCGATGCGGTCGGCGCGATTACGGCACTGATGGCGCTTGAGGCGTTGGCCGAAGATGAGGAGACCAAAGCCATTGTGATCATCTCCAAGCCTCCGGGGGCTGCCGCGAAGGAGCGGGTAATCGAGGCTGCCGCCAACATAAAGAAACCGGTCGTCCTGCTGTTCCTGGGCAACCAGACGGAGCTCGGAGCCGGAAGCGCTTCGGTCTATACAGCTTTCACGATGGAAGAAGCGGCCGCCAAAGCTGTCGCCCTCGCCAAAGGAGAGCCGGCGGACGGAGCTGTCGCATGCTTCCCGAGAGAAGACCACACGAGCCTTTTCGAAACTTTTTCGCAATCGCTTACACCAGACCAGAAATACGTGCGCGGACTTTATACCGGAGGCAGTCTGGCGGATGAAGCCATGCACATTCTCAAGAGCTATATCGGCGATGCTTATTCGAATATCCCGCTGCGCCCCGACTTGGCCTTGCCGGACGTTTGGAAGAGCCAAGGCAATTGTGTCGTGGATCTGGGCGACGATGAGTTTACCCGGGGGAGATTGCATCCGATGATCGATCCTTCGTACCGGGCAGAACGTCTGGTCCAGGAGTGCAGCGATCCGGAGGTTTGTCTGATCCTGTGCGATCTGGTTATCGGCTATGCCAGCCACCCGAACCCGGCAGGCGTGCTCGCGGATGCGGTCAGGAGAGGGAGAGAAACGGCCGCTCGTCCGATTCTGTTCATCGCTTCGGTGTGCGGCACCGAGCAGGATCCCCAGGTGTTGAGCAAGCAAGTGGACATTTTGCAGGATGCCGGCATCCTCGTCTTTCCTTCCAACGGCTATGCGGCCGAAGTGGCCGGACAGCTTGCGAAGCACATCGCCCAAAGGAGCGTGCGGTAATGGCAGGCGTACTTGATTTTATGCGGTCCCCGGTGAAGGTGATCAATGCGGGCTTGGAGTCATTTGCGAAAGATCTTCAATCATTGGATGTGCCTGTCGTGCAGTTGGATTGGAAACCGCCTGTTAACGGGGATGAGCGCTATGGCGAGATGCTCTCCTCTCTTGTGTTCCATAAGGACGAGATCGATGCGGCGAACCGGCGCGCTGTCGAACTGGTGCTGGATGCTCAACCGGTATGGGTCGATGTGGGACTGGCGATTGACGTCATCCCCGGCTTTACGCAAAAGACGATCACGCATGCGGGCCCTCCCGTCACGTGGGAGAAGATGTGCGGTCCCATGAAAGGGGCGATTATCGGAGCGCTGATCTACGAAGGAAGGGCGGCTAACGCGGAAGAAGCCGCTGCCGTGGCCGAGTCGGGCGAGTACACATTTGCACCCTGCCATCATTTCCATGCGGTCGGTCCGATGACGGGCGTCATTTCAGCGTCGATGCCGGTGATCGTCGTTGAAAACAAAACTGGCGGAAACAAATCGTACAGCGCGTTCAACAGCGAAGGCCGCGGGCGTCCGTTCAGCTTTGGGGCGTATGGAGAGGATACCCAGGAAATGCTCCGCTTCCTGCGCGACACGGTCGCTCCCGCGCTGGGCCGGGCGGTCCGAGCATCCGGAGGCATCGACCTGAAGGCCATTATTGCCAAGGCGCTGCAGATGGGCGACGATTGCCACAACCGTCTCGTGGCGGCGACCTCTCTGCTGTGGCGCGAATTGGCGCCTGTTATGGCGTCCATTCAGGTTTCTTACGAGGATATGACCGAAATCGGAAAGCTGCTGAACGACAACGACTGGTTTTTCCTGAACTATTCGATGGCCGCCTGCAAGGCGTCGATGGATGCGGCCCGGAACATACCAGGCAGCACGCTCGTCACCGTGATGGCCAGAAACGGCGTGGAAGTCGGCATTCAGATCAGCAGCTTGGGCGACCAGTGGTTTACCGCAAGCGCGCCGATGATCGACGGAGTCTATTTCCCGGGGTTTTCGGAGGAGGATGCGAACCCGGACCTGGGCGACAGCGCCATCACGGAAACGGCCGGAATCGGCGCCTTTGCCATGGCCGCGGCGCTGTCGATCGTGCAATTGGTGGGCGGCACGATCGACGATGCCGTTAACTATACGAAGAGCATGGGAGAAATCACGCTGGCCGAAAGCAAGTCCTTCAACATCCCATTGCTTGGTTTTCAAGGCACGCCGACCGGCATAGATATGCTCAAGGTGCTGGAAACGGGCATTGTGCCGGTGATCAATACCGGGATTGCGCATCGGGAAGCGGGCAAAGGAATTATCGGCGCGGGGATCGCCCGGATTCCGCACCCTTGTTTTACGCAAGCATTGGAAGCTTATGCAACCCATCAAATTTAAAGGGGGAGCACAATGACCACTGCAGCCTATGGAAGACTGTGGGTCAAAGGCGATTGGAACGGCTTCTTCGGTCTTTTTGTCAACATCCTGACGAACACGATTGTTTTGACGGCCATTCTGCTTTATGTCATCAAGATGCCGACTGAAATCGTGTTCGGCCGGGTCTTGCCCGGGATCGGCCTCTCGGTCGCGCTCGGCAACATTTATTACGCCTTCATGGCAAGAAGGCTGGCGAGAAAAGAGAAGCGCCACGATGTAACCGCTATGCCTTACGGGACAGGTGTGGAACATATTTTTATCGTCTCGTTTCTGATACTGGGTCCTGTCTATTGGAAGACCGGCGATGCGGTATTGGCTTGGAAAATCGGGGTGGCCTGGTGTGTGATTCTGGGCATCATCGAGGTTTCCGGCTCCGTGTTCGCCCATTGGCTGAAGAAGGTCACGCCAAGGGCCGCCATGCTCGGCTCGGTAGCGGGGCTTGCCATTACCTTCATCGCCATGAAGCCGGCCATGCAAAGCTGGGAGATCCCTTACATCGGCTTTATCAGCGTAGGCTTGTTTCTCGTAGGATGGATTGCCGGCAAAAAGCTGCCCTGGAACATTCCGGCGGGATTCGCCATGATTGTGATCGGGGCGTTGATCGGCTGGTTGACGGGTTACATGAAGCCGGATGCGCTGGTGCAGGCCGCAGGAGAGATGCAGTTTTATCCCCCGCGTCTGGATATCCCCAATATGTTCAGCGGAATGACCGAGATTCTGCCTTATTTGGCGGCAGCCATCCCGCTGGGCTTCGGCAACGTGCTGGCCGCGCTGGACTTTACGGAAAGCGCCGAAGCGGCCGGGGACAAGTACAATCTCAGGGAAGTCATGATCGTCGACGGGGTCGGCACGCTGTTCGGAGCCGCTTTCGGCAACGTATTTCCCAGCACCGTCTATATCGGCCATCCCGGCTGGAAGTACGTAGGCGCCCGGGCCGGCTATGCGCTGGCGACCGGCATTGCGTCCCTGATCGTCTGTGTGGTCGGGCTGATCCCCGTGCTGATGGCTATCATACCGATGCCCGCTGTATTGCCAATCCTGGTGTATATCGGGTTTGTCATTACGGCGCAAGCGTTCCAGGCCGTTCCGTCTTCACACGCGCCTGCCGTCGTGTTCGCCATCCTGCCCTGGATCGCGAATTGGGGGCTTTCATTGGTGGACGGCGCGTTGACCGCAGCCGGCACCACGGCGGCCGAAGCCGGCATGATCGATAAACTCAACGAAGGCGGCATTATCTATAACGGGCTGCTCAGTCTGGGCAGCGGTCCGATCCTGAGCAGCATGTTATACGCCGCGCTGGCTGTTTTTCTGATTGACAACAAGATGAAGCCGGCCATCTATTGTTGTCTCATAGCAGCCGTTTCCTCTTACTTCGGGCTTATGCATGCGGCCAGCATGGATTGGGGAGCGGCCAAGTACGAAGCGATCGGCTACCTGGGCATCGCGCTGTTGATCTTCCTCATGTATCGGACGGAATTGTTCAGACACAAGAAAGCCGGAGGCCATACGGCGGACTTCAATGAAAGTGGCGCCGCAACCGAGAATATCACTTCCTAGCGCCTGTTTGCGGCCTAAGAATACGGAGGGGAAATATGGAAAAGCAACGGATTGTTGTTGCGATTGGCGGTAATGCTCTTCAATCCGATACGCATGACGCATCGGCCCAATCCCAATTGGCTTTCGCGAGAGAAACGGCCCGGCCGATCGGAGATTTGATTGCCGAAGGACATGAAATCATTATTGTGCACGGCAACGGACCGCAGGTCGGACAAATTCTGTCCGTTTTCGAGAAAACCTCCGACATGCCCGTCATGCCGCTGCCGGAGAGCGTGGCCATGAGCCAGGGGTATATCGGCTATCATCTTCAGCAAGCGATCGGAGATGAAGCGCGAAGAAGAGGCTTTAACAAAAATGTCGTCACGGTGCTGACACAGGTCAAGATCGATCGGAATGACGAGACGCTCGGGCATCCGACCAAGCCGATCGGGTCGTTCTACTCCAGAGAAGACGCCGAAGAATTGGCCAGGCAAAACGGCTTTGTCATGATCGAGGACGCGGGCAGAGGCTGGCGGAGGGTCGTGGATTCGCCGAAGCCGGTGGAAATCGTGGAATCTGACGCGATCCGATCGTTAATTGAAGAAGGCCATGTGGTGATCGCATCGGGCGGAGGCGGCGTGCCCGTCAATATCCAGGACAACGGCCAGTTGCATGGCGTGGCTGCCGTTATCGATAAGGACTGGGCGGCGGAACGGTTGGCGGAATTGTTGAATGCCGACTACTTGATCATCCTGACCGGCGTAGACCGGGTCGCGATCAACTACCGCAAATCCAATCAGCGCGAATTGGGCGTCGTCACCAGCTCCGAGGCGAAGCAATATGTGCGGGAAGGGCAGTTCGAACCCGGCTCCATGCTCCCGAAAGTGAGCGCGGCGATTCGCTTCGTGGAATCGAAGCCGGGGAGGAGAGCGTTGATCACCTCCATCGACAAGGCCAAAGAAGCGATGCTGGGCACGACCGGCACCACCTTCGTGACGACAATCGCTCCGTGAGACGAATACAGCGCAGTCGGGCCGTATGCCTGGCTGCGTTTTACATGTACGCGTCATTGCCCGCCGGGGCTGTCATTTCCAAAGCGGCGGCGGCTCCGTAGAGCATGCCCAGCAGCTGATCCACGCCCGATGTAGCGCCGTGCTGCAGCAGGGCCTCGGCAGCATCGATCCACAGTCGCTCTTCCTGCCGAAACAATACGTGGAACAACACTTGCTCCGAAGTTTGTCCGAAGCTCCCGATGGATGCATACTGGAGAAAATGCCGGCTGATCGCGTTCGTTCTGCCCCCCATATGCCGGATCATCGATCGACTGATGGCCAGGGGCGCTTCAGGAGGAAGGCGATAGGCTTTGAAGATCAGGTGCAGCGCGGCCATCATGCCCGACAAGAAGTCGTCGCCGGACGGGGTTAAGCCCGGACCGAGTCCAAGCAAGGTGCCCGACCATGCGGTGATGCCTGCTTGATCGCTTGTCCGAATGGCGCGCAGCAGATTTTGTATGCCTTGGCATGCGCAGTCAAGGAATGGATCGCCAAAATGATGCGGATGCGGATTGCCGGCAAGCAGAGCGTCGAAGACGGATGCTAACGGCTGCAGGCCTCCCAGCTCCTGCTTCGCTTTCAGGCAATCGTTCAGCAACCGGATGCTTTCCATCACTTGCGGCCGCGTTCTCGGGTCGGGCAGCGCGCCTCCTTCGAAGCTCGAATGCCAAAGCTCGGATGTATGCCACCCTGCAAACACGATTTTTCCCGCAAGCACGATGTTGTTCTCTCCGATGGCTACCGCATCCCCCCGGGCGACCGGAAGGCGATCCAGCGGGCAAGAAGGAGAAATATCGGTAATAAGCGCGGCGGGAGCCGGCGCCAGCTCCGCCCGGTAAAGAGATATCAGCTCACCGTTGTCGAGCGAGACATTGATCACTTTGGCAAACACGCTGTGGATAGTTCCAGCTTTACATGCCGCGCATAATGCCCGGGCAGGCGCACCCGCTCTATTTATCGTATACATGGAAACTCCATTCCGCAGTCGGTGATTCACGTCGCGGCTGCTACAGAAAGGTCGGTGACCGGAATCAAAGAATTGCTGCTGGCCCTGCTCGCAGGGCTCGTCGTCGGATGCTTGTTCAAGCTGCTGAAATTGCCGCTCCCCGCCCCGCCTGTTCTATCCGGCGTTGTGGGCATCGTCGGCATTTACCTTGGCGGCGTTCTTATGCAGCGGTTGATGGATTGGTGGAATTGAACGACCACCTTATAACTTCGCCGTCCAAATAGGATGTCCTTCCCGGCCGGCGCGGCGCAGAGGGCGATTATTCGCTGTGCGCCGCGGCATATCGGTCCAACTGCCGCAGAAAGCGGCTAATCCTCCGCTCCGAAGCGAGCGCCCATTGCAGACGGCCTTCCGTCGTCGGAATACGATCGCCCGGCGCCAGCACCAGGCCTGTCGTCCTCGGGAAACGCAGCCAGGGCTTCATCAGCTCGTAATCGTGCCTCCGCAATGCCGCAACCTTGCGATAGCCGTCCAGTATCGCCTGCGCGGTCGTGAAATGCCATCCGTAATCTTTGCAGGAGTTATAGACGATCCGGTATAGATCATAGGCGCGCAGATTGACGTGCAGCGTCTCGAAATCGAGCAAATAGGCGCCGTCCGCGCCAAGCAGAAAATTGCTGGGTCCGCCGTCGCCGTGGCACAGCGAAGCGTTCGATCGCGCCGTGAAGCGAAAGGTGCGATACGGGCCGGTGCGCAGCATCTTCTCCGCCCGGTCGGCGTATTGCAGCAGTTCCGGCCCGTGCTGCCGCAGCAAACGGTTCATTCCCGCACCGAACCTCCGGCGACGGGCCGGTGCGAGATTGCGCTGCAATTCGCGGCGGCGTTCGCGCAGCTCGGACTGCCAGGCGCCGATCCGGCTCTGCGCGGCATGCCCGCCGCGAGCGGACACGGCGCGTCCGGCCGCATGAAAGCGCGCCAGCGCAGCCCCGCATGCCTGCATGTCGGCGGGCGAGCGCGGATCGGGATGCCGGCCGGCGATCCACGGTGTCAGCACGAACGTCGCATCCTGCGCAATCACGCAGAGCCGGCGCCCTTCCGGGCGTTCGGGGTAGCGCCAGACGAGCCGGGCGAACCCTCGCGCCCGGATGCGCCGCAGTGTTCGATCAATCCAGAGCAAACGCGCCTGATTCATCGGCATCTGCTTCAGACTGTAACGCTTGCCCGCCAATGTATCGACCCGATAGACGCCCCGCCTGATTTTCCGAATCGTTCCGGCCTGTATACCGAACCGCCGCACCAACGCGGATGCCCTGCTCATGCCCGTCTCACCTCCGCTTCCGCAGACTTGCAAACAGCGAACTGTAGCGCCGCGCAATGACCGGCCACAAATAACGGGAGGCCGTCATCCGCGCCCTGACCGAGCGCTGTCTCGTCTGGTCCGGACGATCCCGCATCGCAGCCACGGCGCGGGCGATCTCGGCTTCGTCGATCGAGCGGATCACCTCGGCGTTCCGCGAATTAACGAACTCCTGGAGCCCGCCGGATATCGTGGACACGAGCGGCACGCTCCGCGCCATGGCTTCGAGCGCAACCAGGCAGAACGACTCCTGACGGCTGGGCACGATGACCGCGCCATACGCGGCAAACCTGCGCTGCAGGGCAGCGTGGGACTGATGCCGGAGCCAGCGGATGCGCCCCGCGATGCCCAAGCGCCTTGCCAATATGCGCATTCGCCTGTGGTATACCGGAGGACCGTCTCCAATGACGGTGAGGCGAACGTCCCTCGATTGGCGGGACAGCCGGCCCACTGCCCGGATCAATTCTTCGATGCCCTTCGAAGGGATAATTCTGCCCGCATACAGCAACCGCGGCGAAGGTCCGCGCACCTTGCCGGATACGCGTTGTACCCCGTTCGGGATAACGGCGATCCGTGTCCGCGCGCCGGGATACCGCCCGCCGATCTGACCGGCTTGCCACCAACTCGGTGCGGCGATCCGCGCAGCGGTCCGAATGAGCCGGGTCTGCCGCCTGCCCTCTCTGGATCGAAGCCCCGCAGAGGATATGGAATGACAGGTATAGACGATCGGAACGTCATATTTTCGGCCGGCTTCCGCCGCTGCAGCCGCAAACTCCGTGCTATGCACATGGATGATGTCGGGAACGACCGCACCCGCCTTGGCGGCCGCTTCGAGAACGGCGGACGCCCGATAGGTGCCGCTGGCGCCGTGATAGTAGCGCGGGCTGTTCGGCAGCCGCACGATCTGCAAGCCCCGGCCGGCCTTGCTGACAACCAGCCGGCTGGAAGAACCGGTCACAATTACGGTTGCGCTGGCGCCCGCACGGACCAGCGATCGGGTCAACTGCGTGGCAACGATTCCGAGTCCGCCGATAATGTCCGGATGATACTCATTGGTCATGACCCACAGTTTCAATGGTTGCCTGTCCCTCATAAGCGCCCTCCATGATGAAAAGTTCCATTGATAATGTATGTCAGGCTTGGAATAAGGTACGCCTGATTCTCGGCCTCGGGGTCTTTTGCCCCGGCCGGACGATGATGATAGGATAAGAGCAAACAGGCTACCGGAGGAGGAGAGCGCGGATGGATGCTCCGATTCGCATTCTCGTTGTGGAAGACGACGACGATATCAACGGGCTGCTGTGCGGCATCCTGCGCCGAAGCGGCTATTCGCCGGAGCCGGCTTATTCCGGTACGGAAGCGCTGCTCCGACTGGAGGGGCGGGAATGGCACATGGTGCTGCTCGACCTGATGCTGCCGGGACTGGCCGGGGAACAAGTGCTGGCGCGCATCCGGCAATCCGGCGACATGCCGGTGCTGATCTTGTCGGCCAAGGACGAACGCCAAACGAAGATTGATCTATTGCGTTCGGGCGCAGACGACTACATCACGAAGCCGTTCGACATTGAGGAAGTGTCGGCGCGCATCGATTCCCATCTGCGCAGATACAGCCGCACTCCCTCGCCTTCGATCGGTGCACGGTTGAAGCACAAGAATGCTACTTTGGACCAGGAAACAAAGACGCTAACCGTCATCGGCGCAGGCGCAAGTGCAGGTGCAGGCAAGAACACAGTCCATTCGCTGGCCCTCACCGCACGCGAGTACGAAATTATGGCGCTTCTGATGTCCTCTCCGAAGAAGCTGTTCACGAAAGCGAACCTGTTCGAGAGCGTCTGGGGCGAACCGTTCATCGGCGGCGAGGAGAACACGATCAACGTGCACATCAGCAACCTGCGGAGCAAGCTGGCCAAGGCCGATCCCGGCGAGGAATATATCGAGACGATCTGGGGCATGGGCTATCGGTTGAAAACTTAAGGTTTTCTTACGAATTCGCTTTACCTTCTCTTATGTTTCTGCCATTACACTGAAGCCATAACTTGAGAGGAGGCGCAACTGCGAATGAACAGCGAATACGCTCTGCGTACCGTACGGCTAACCAAGCAGTACAAAACTCAACTCGCCCTGAACCAGGTAGATCTGGCGGTGCGCCAAGGAAGCATCTACGGCTTCATCGGCCAGAACGGCGCAGGCAAATCGACCTTGATGCGCATCGCCACGGGTCTTGCCTACCCGACGTCCGGGACGGTGGAATTGTTTGGCCAATCTTCCGGGGATGCGATCGTACAAGCCCGCAAGCGCATGGGTACGGCCATCGAAACCCCGGCTTTGCTGCCAAATATGACAGCCTACGAGAATATGGAAACGCATCGGCTGCTGAAAGGAGTTCCCGGGAAAGCATGCGTCCGCAAGCTGCTGGACATTGTCGGCCTTCAGGATACAGGCAGGAAGAAAGCGAAAAATTTCTCCATGGGCATGAAGCAGCGGCTCAGCCTGGCCATTGCGCTGCTCGGCGATCCCGAGTTTCTGATTCTTGACGAGCCGACGAACGGGCTGGATCCGATGGGCGTTGTCGAAATGCGCGAGCTGCTCAAGCGGTTGAACCGCGAGACCGGGATGACGATTCTGATCTCCAGCCACATTCTGAGCGAGCTCCACCTGCTCGCCACCCATTACGGCATTATTCACAAAGGCGAATTGCTCGAGCAATTATCGGCCCGGGAGCTCAGCGAGAAGTGCAGGCAGTACATCCACATCAAAACGGACGATCCCGGCCGCGCGGCTGCGGTCATTGAAGGGGAACTGCATACGAAGGAATTCGAAGTGATGCCGGACGGGGTCATCCGACTGTTCCGACACTTGGACGAGCCGGGGAAAGTGTCTGCGACCCTGTTCGCTTCCGGGCTTGCAATCGAGCAATTCATGCCGATGGGCGAGCAGCTCGAGAGCTTTTTTGCGGCCCGGATCGGAGGTACCGCTCATGAGTAACCTGATTTTGTCGGAATGGTACAAGCTGCGCAAAGACCGCTCTTTCCGCTTTCTCTGTGCCGGATTGATCCTGATGGGCATTGCGTACCCGATTCTGGTCGCATTGGACAGCCAAACAGGCGGCGGAGCCCCCCTCAGCGGAATCGAAATATTCGTCAGCGCCGTCTCCGCCAATGAATATTTCCTTAAAATTACGATCGGCGTTCTGGCCGGCTTCTTCATCTCGGGCGAGTTCGGTAACGGCGTGATGAAGCGGGCCGCCTCGGCCGGCAGCAGCCGCAGTCGAATTTATGCCGCCAAGTTGGCGGTGTTCACGGCTGGCGGGGTCATGATGTCGCTTCTGTTCCCGCTCTGCAATGTCATCGTCGGCAGCCTGATCAGCGGATTCGGCGAGCTTGCCGAAGTCGATGCAACGCTCTATCTCTTCCGCACGCTCGGCTTTACGATCCTGTTCGCGACAGCCTTCGCCTCCCTTTGCGCTCTGTTCGCATACGCCCTGACGGACAGTGGCAAGACGATCGGATCGACCATCGTTTTCTTCTTTTTCATCGACAGTCTGTTCTACATCGTGGGGAATCAGTTGGAGTTTGTCCGCACCGTCTATGAGTATACAGTGCTCAACCTCTTTCGGGTGTCGACGATGAGCTTCGTTCTGAGCGCGCGGGACATCTGGTTGAGCCTGACGATGCCGATCGCCACCTTTATCGTATTTCTTGTGTGGGGCACGTTCGTATTCAGAAATAAGGAGATCAAATAATTCGGGAACAGGGAGAGGAAGGTGACACGGGCATGCTCGCAACGTTATTGGCGGTTGCGGTTGTTCTGGCGGCTGCCCTCTCCGTTCGCCAATTCCTTCTGAAACGCGAATTGCGCCGCTTGTCCTCCCAACTGCGGCAATACAACGAGGGACAGACGCAGAAGCGGCTCGATCTCAGCTATTATCAGCGGGATATCGAGCAATTGGCCGAGGAAATCAATCGGCAGATGGAGCGGGTTGCCGCGGCGACTGCTGCGACGAAGCGCGTGGAGGACGAGCTGAGACAAGCCGTCGCCAACATCTCCCACGACTTGCGGACACCGCTCACTTCTATCTTCGGATATATCCAGATGCTGGAATCGGACACCTTGTCGCCGGAGGACCGCAGCCGGTATTTCGGCATTGTCCAGAACCGGACGAACCGCCTGCGGGCGCTGCTGGACGACTTCTTCGAGCTGTCGGTTATCGAATCCGTCGATTACCGTCTGAAGCTGGAGCGTCTGGATATGGCGCGGCTGCTGCCCGAAATTTTGATCGGCTACTATGACCGGTTCGATGGCAAACACATGGAATTGCAGGTACGGCTGCCGGACGCGGAAACGTTCATTCTGGCGGAAGAAGCGGCGGTCAGGCGGGTGGTGGAAAACCTCGTTCTCAACACCATCCGCCACGCCGACGGGCGCGTAGATATCCGGCTGGAAACGCGCGGCGCCGCGGTTGTGCTGGAAATTCGCAACAGAGCCGCCGGCTTGGCCGACACCGATGTCGAGCGGCTGTTCGACCGGTTCCACATGGCGGACCGGACAAGATCCTCCAGCGGCTCCGGTCTGGGGCTGCCGATCGCCAGAAGCCTGATGCAGAAGATGGATGGAACGCTGACAGCGTCCATACAAGAGGAAATGTTCACGATGACCGCCGCATGGCAGTCGACACGCTGAGCCCCGGCGTTGCGAACATAACTTCTCCCTTCCCTCTCCCGACCGCCGCCTGTTCACATTAGCGAGCATTACGAGACTGTCGATTAATGGTTAACAGCATGCATTGCGCACGAAGATCGCCCTTTCGCCTAGCAATCCGTCGTAACGGAACACAGCGCCCTTTGGCCTAGCCATCCGCGTAACGGAACACAGCGCCGTTATTCCGCGGTTTTCCAGTGATTTTGGCCACGTTTGTCTCTGATAAGGTCCTACAGTTCCGTTAGCTTCTCCAAAACACCCTTTATTGTCGATTAAGGTTTCTGGGTTCCGTTACGCTGCCTGCACAGGTTGTTTTGCCAAATCCACAATTAATCGACAGTCTCGTTCCTTTCTCTGTCTTGGCTAGTGCTGCGCCTCATGCAGTCTGCGATAAACCCCGCCGGCCGCGATCAACTCCTGGTGTCCGCCTTGCTCGGCGATGCCCTGCTCGGTGACAACGACGATCTTGTCCGCATTGCGGATCGTCGCCAGCCGATGCGCGATGACGAGCGTGGTCCGCCCCTCCGACAATTCGGCCAGCGACTGCTGAATGGCCTTCTCCGTCTCGGTGTCGAGCGCCGAGGTGGCCTCGTCCAGAATCAGCACAGGGGGATTCTTCAGAAACATGCGTGCGATCGACAGCCGCTGCTTCTGCCCGCCCGACAGCTTCACGCCGCGTTCGCCGACGATCGTCTCCAGCCCGTCCGGCTGGGCGCGAATGAAGTCGTCCAACCGCGCTCGGCGCGCCGCTTCCCAGATTTCCTCTTCTGCCGCCCCCAGCTTGCCGTACGCGATGTTCTCGCGAATCGTGCCGGAGAACAGGAACACATCCTGCTGTACGACGCCGATCTGACTGCGAAGCGATGCCAGCTTGAAACGCCGGATATCGATGCCGTCCACGGTGATGCTGCCGCCCTCCGCCTCATAGAAGCGCGGCAGCAAGCTGCATATCGTCGTCTTGCCTACACCGGAAGGCCCGACGAAGGCGACTGTCTCTCCGGCGCGAATGTCCAGGTCGATGTCCTGCAGCACTTTGTCGTCTTCGCCGTATCCGAACGAGACACCGCTGTAGCGAATGTCGCCGCGCAGCCTTCCCGCTTCGATCGCATCTGGCACATCCGCAATGTCGGGAGCCGTCTCCAGCAGCTCCAAATAACTCTTGAAGCCGGCCATACCCTTCGGATAACTGTCGATAATGGCATTAATCTTGTTGATCGGACCGAGGAACACGTTCGTGAGCAGCAGGAAGCCGACGAATTCGCCATTGGTCATATCGCCGCGAATAACGAACCAGGTCCCGCACACCAGCACGAACAGCACGATGACCCGCATCAGAAAATAGCTGGCCGAAGCGCTCTGCGCCTGAATTTTATAAGAGAAAAACTTGGTCTGACGGTACTGTTCGTTATCGCGCGCAAATTGCGCCTTCTCGTGCTCTTCGTTCGTGAATGCCTGTACGACGCGAATCCCGCCAATACTGTCTTCCACCCGCGAGTTGATCTCTCCGATATCCTTGAACATGCGGCGAAACGCCTTGATCATCTGCCTGTTGAAGTACAATGCCAGATAAATCAGCCCCGGCACAATGATGAAGATCAGCACGGCCAACTGCCAGTTGATCGTCAGCATCAGCACGAATGCGCCAACCAGTGTCATGACGGCGATGAACAAGTCCTCCGGCCCGTGGTGGGCCATTTCGCCGATATCCATCAGATTGTTGGTCATCCGGGCAATCAGGTGCCCGGTCTTGTTATTGTCGAAAAAGCGAAAGCTCAGTTTCTGCAAATGGTTGAACAGCTTCTGGCGCATATCCGTCTCGATATTGATGCCAAGCTTGTGACCCCAATAAGTCACGATGTAATTCAGCGCGCTGTTCAGCCCGTAGATCGCCAGCAATCCGAGGCACACCCACATGATGAAGGACCAGTTGCCGGTCGGCAGCAGGTCGTCAACGAACCAATTGACGGCCAGCGGGAATCCGAGCTCCAGCACACCCGACACGATTGCGCATCCGAAATCGAGCACAAACAACCCTTTGTACGGCTTATAATAAGCAAAAAATCGGCGCAGCATCGACCATTTCCTCACCTTTCGAATGCCTGTTGCATCCTCACCTGCCGGAAAAGGTTAGCCGTTCGTCTTGTCCCGATTCGGCAGCAGATGGTCCAGAATAATATCCAGCTGTCCTTCCCACGAGAATGGATCGCTGAATGTAAATATATTATAATCCACATCGAACGCATGTCCATCCTTCACTGCCGGAAGTCCCTTCCAGACAGAGGTGTCATACACCGTTGCGGCCTTGGCCTGATCCCCCAACCACGGAGCGTAGAAAATATAATCACCCGCCAGGTCGGGCAGGCTTTCCAGGCTGGCGATGTAGAAGCCTTTGCCTTCTTCGAAGGCTTGCGCCGCCTTGTCCGGCATCTTCAGCCCGAAATCTCCGTACAAAATTTCCGTTCCGCGCCCGTAGCCTTCTTTGAAAATATAAACGCCTTTGTCCGAAGGGTACATGATGGAGAACGTCCGATCCTTCGCCGCGGCTTCGACCTGGGGCTTCCATTGCGCGATCTTCTCATCCCATTGCGCCAGCCAGTCCTTGGCTTGCTGCTCCCGATGCGTCAACTTGCCAAGCTCCTGCAGAACCTCCCGGTTGTTCTTCGTCGCATCGAACGTGACGACAGGCGCGATCTTGGCCAACTGCTCCACATTCTTCAGCGCGGTCAGCCCGATAATCAAATCCGGCTTCAACTCCAGCACCTGCTCGACCGTCGGCTCCAGCGCCGCATTCGCGCCCAGATTCGCAACATCCTTCAACTGTTCCTGCAAATACGGATTGCCAAGCGTAAACTCCGGGACGCCGACAGGCGTAATCCCTAGCGCCAGCAAGTATCCCGCATAGTTCGGCGCTAGTGTGACGATGCGCTCCGGGTTCACGGGGACCTCTATCTGCCCGTTAGCCGCCTCGAAAGTCATCGTGTTTTGCGACTTGCTCTGACTGGAGCATGCGCCCAACAGCATGACGATCGTGACGACTACGATTGCCTGAATCCAATAAGAACGATATGCACGCCATTGTTTCTGTGTCACTGTGTCAAATCCCCTTTATCCTAATTAGTGATAATGATAATTATTATCAATAACTAGTATAAACGGCAGTTCCCCCTTTGTATATGAAGCAATCGGACGGAAGTTATGCCGGTTTCGGACATGGCGCACACCTGATTTGCCTACGGCAGCAATTTGATGACCTGATCCGCAATCGCCCCGTGATTGTAAGCCGTGTACTCAAACCAAGGCCCCAGCTTGATCGTAGTCACGCGGCCGCGGCGGACCGCCTTGCGGCTTCTCCACCGTTCGGACTGCTGAAACTCCTGCCAGGTAAGCTGAGCGTGGGGGTCGTCCGACAGCAGCAATACAATGCCATCCGCATCCGCCGCGGCATCTTCGCAAGCAGCCATTTCGTCGGTCGTTATTCGCGTGAACGATGGGTCCGTGACGGTCTTGTTGTGACGCGCCGGCGCAAACGGAAAACGATCGGGATCCATCTGTCCTCCGCCATTGTTGATCCATTGGAAGCAATGCTGGCGGTCGATCATGTAAATGAACAGCTTCTCCGCCGCGGCGGCCCGATTCCACCGTTCGCATATCCGGTCCACCTTCTCATCGTAATCGGACAGCCAATCTTCCGCTTGCCTGGTTCTGCTCAGGAATGATGCGGTCAACATCAGGTGTTCGCGCCAGCTTCCGGAGTGCCATGGAATGACGAGCACCGGCGCAATCTCATGCAGCTGCTGTTGAAAATCCGCCGAACCGAACCGGTCGATGGCCAGAATACAGTCCGGTTTGGCGGCGATCAGCGTTTTCCGATTAATCTCATTATGATGGTGAAGCGGGTATTGTACTTCCGTACGAAACTTTCTGCGATAATGATCCGTCCACTCGTGATCGATCGGCGCCGCGAAAGGAATGACGCTAAGCGGCAGCAGTTGGCCGATATTGGGGAAGCTGCAAGCAGCGACCTTCAGCTGCCTGCTTCTGACATACAAGGCGGGCGATATGCCCATCTGGTTTTTAAACGTCCTGCGAAAGTGACTCTCATCCTGGTAACCGACCTGCCGCGCAATTTCTGCCATCGAATGCTTGGTCGCCGTCATCAGTCTCTTCGCCTGGGAAATACGCAAATCCGTCAAGTAGTCGGTTGCGCTGATGCCATATCGCGAACGGAAAGCCCGGCGAAAATGCCGCGAGCTGATCCCGGCTCTCTGCGCCAATTGCTCAATCGACAGACTTTCATGGTAATGCAGGTCCAGATGCAGCTTCAACTGCTCAATTGTCGTTTCCCGGTCCGGCTGTCCGGCTTCCTCGGCCGGAGCAAGCGCATGATACACAATTTCGTGAAAAACAGCCTGGCCGCGCAGCTTCTCTCGCCCGGAGGGATGCTGCCAGCAAAGGCAGGCCTGCTCGCACAATTCCGGAAGAAGCGTCGAGGCCGCTTCCGGAATAACGCCTCCGTCCCGATCGTTGCCGATTCGCCTGACAAGCGCAGCTTGGGCATTTGGATCTCCCTGGACTTCGAATAACAGGACGTACGCCTCTTCCGTTCCGTTCAGCGCGCTTCCCATATAAGCCACTCGTTGTCCCGGCACACCCAGGAACACCGCTCCTTGCCGGAGCAGCAGCAGACGGTCGTCTATCGTGAACTGCACTTCGCCCCGGTCGGCCACGACCATCATATAGGAGGTCAGGCTTGTCGGCGTTCTGAACCTGGAGTCCGTACTAAATTCTCTTAGCCGCGCTATATGGTGAAGCTTCAACCACAGTTGTTCGATCGCAGCTTCCGCGGCCGCGTCATCCTGCAGGTTTAATTCAAGCATTCTGCTCACCCTTATGAATTAAACGTTCCTATTCTTATTCTACAATTCTTTTTCCCATTGAACAAAAAAAGGGCGCCCGTAGGGGCAGCCCGATAAATGCATCAGAACCTTTCCGAGTAACATTCTTCTCCCGTGTTCCGAAAGGACGAATTCGTAACAACGGCTCTCTCCCCTGCCGTGTTTGTAGAGTAATCCTTTGGACACGAGTTTTCTCGCAACTTTGCTGCACGTATCATCAAACTGGTTCAACCGGCTGGACAAATCCGCGAGACCGATTTCTCGCCGCAACCCCGGAATTAGTCGATTCTTTCGAGGTACTCCGCCACTTTCTCGCCACGGTCCCGGAGTTAGTCGATTCTTTCGAGGTACTCCGCCACTTTCTCGCCACAGTCCCGGAATTAGTCGACTCTTTCGAGGTACTCTGCCACTTTCTCGCCGTGGTCCCGGAATTAGTCGACTTTTCCGAGGTACTCCGCCACTTTCTCGCCACTGTCCCCGAATTAGTCGATTCTTTCGAGGTACTCCGCCACTTTCTCGCACGGTCCCGGAATTAGTCGATTCTTTCGTGGTACTCCGCTGCTTTCTCGCCGTGGCCCCGAATTAGTCGATTATTTCGAGGTACTCCGCCACTTCCTCGCCACTGTCCCCGAATTAGTCGATTCTTTCGAGGTACTCCGCCGCTTTCTCGCCTCGGTCCCGGAGTTAGTCGATCCTTTCGAGGTACTCCGCCACTTTCTCGCCTCGGTCCCGGAGTTAGTCGATCCTTTCGAGGTACTCCGCCACTTTCTCGCCGCAGCCCCAGAATTAGTCGATTCTTTCGAGGTACTCCGTCACTTTCTCGCCACGGTCCCGGAGTTAGTCGATCCTTTCGAGGTACTCTGCCACTTTCTCGCCGCAGCCCCAGAATTAGTCGATCTTTTCGAGGTACTCCGCCACTTTCTCGCCACTGTCCCGAATTAGTCGATTCTTTTGAGGTACTCCACCACTTTCTCGCCGCAGCCCCGGAATTAGTCGATTCTTTCGAGGTACTCTGCCACTTGCTCACCGCTGCCCCGGAATTAGTCGATTCTTTCGAGGTACTCCGCCACTTGCTCACCGCTGCCCCGGAATTAGTCGACTCTTTCGAGGTACTCCGCCACTTTCTCGCCGCAGCCCCGGAATTAGTCGATTCTTTCGAGGTACTCTGCCACTTTCTCGCCGCAGCCCCGGAATCGGCAGTATACTTAAAAATCCAGCTCTTGAATTCGCCCGATCGGACTGCATAGCAGTTCGCTGCCTCCTTCACGCGGAATGGAAGACGGCTTGATCTCGACCGGGTTTCCTACCGTTGACATTAACGTTTGGATTATTTCTGACGGGAATTTCATCCAGTCGGTCCCTGTTGAATGAGAGAACGCCCATAATCGGATAATTCGAAATCGTAGATTCTTCGCGAGCCTCCGCCAACCTGGTTGAACAGCCCTTTCGCGATCAGGGATTTGGCCACTTTACTTGTTGTTTCACGCTTTAAATGCAACCATCCGGACAGTGACGACAAATCAATTGGCACGATCTGCATGACGGCATATCGCAGCGCCTCTCTTTCAAGTACAGACAGATTAGCGTATTTATCAGTAGCGATGGTAGCTTTGGCATGGATGAGCGCACGGAAATCCCTTCGGCACTCATCGGGCCGTTGCTCCAGTTCATCTCTTCCGTAAGGAAAATAAGAATAGCCGAAAACCGCGACAGAACGTGCTCTAGCCCTCTCGAACGAGAATCGCTTTCTACTAACCAACTCTGCATGCGTAATGAAATGCTCTTCTTCCAACACCGACTTCAATCGCCTGACGAATGCATCACCATAGATTTTAATGCCTGACAGCGAAACCATTTCATATTCCAAAACAATCCCTTCGAGCGTTTCAATGACCGGATAGATGACCTCCAGCATTTTCTTGGTTCCGGCGATGTCTCCTTCAAGCTTTTCTTTTCTTTGACCGCGCGCTTCTGCTTGTTGTTTTCGAAGAAGCTCATTGAATTCGTCTTCGAACATGGGCTCAGCCTCCTTAATATAAATAAAAAACCGCAAACTCCGAGGCAATAGCTTCGGAGACTGCGGCGTGTGCTTCACGCGCTTAACTTTATCTTTATAGTAACGATATTTAAATGGATGTGCAAGAAGGTACGGGAATTAGTCGATTATTTCGAGGTACTCCGCCACTTCCTCGCCACTGTCCCCGAATTAGTCGATTATTTCGAGGTACTCCGCCGCTTTCTCGCCACGGTCCCGGAATTAGTCGATTCTTTCGAGGTACTCCGCCACTTTCTCGCCACAGTCCCGGAATTAGTCGACTCTTTCGAGGTACTCTGCCACTTTCTCGCCGTGGTCCCGGAATTAGTCGACTTTTCCGAGGTACTCCGCCACTTTCTCGCCTCGGTCCCGGAGTTAGTCGATCCTTTCGAGGTACTCCGCCACTTTCTCGCCTCGGTCCCGGAGTTAGTCGATCCTTTCGAGGTACTCCGCCGCTTTCTCGCCACGGTCCCGGAGTTAGTCGACTTTTCCGAGGTACTCCGCCACTTTCTCGCCTCGGTCCCGGAGCTAGTCGATCCTTTCGAGGTACTCCGCCACTTTCTCGCCGCGGTCCCGGAATTAGTCGACTCTTTCGAGGTACTCTGCTGCTTTCTCGCCACGGTCCCGGAAATAGTCGATTCTTTCGAGGTACTCCGCCACCTTCTCGCCGTGGTCCCGGAATTAGTCGATTATTTCGGGGTACTCCGCTGCTTTCTCGCCACGGTCCCGGAATTAGTCGATCCTTTCGAGGTACTCCGCCACTTTCTCGCCGCTAATCATCTTGCGACTCAAAATATCGCGTCGAACAGCGGCTTCGTATGGCCGCCGGGGTACAACTGGTACAACAGCACGTACACCGTCACGCCGGTCACGGCGGTGACGAACCAGGTAACGGCGGTGACGCGTCCCCACTTGCGATGCTTGGCGAACTTCTTGCGGAATGCCAGCGTCAATGTCGTGATGCCGAACACCGCAGCCACCGTCGCCAGCACAATATGAAACAGCAAGAACACCAGGTAGACCGTCTTCAAGCTGTCGGGCCCGCCCCATTCCGTATTGCCGACGAAGATGGTGCGGGACATGTAGATGGTGAAGAAAATCAAAGCCGAAATCGATGCCGCGAGCATCGTCTTCTGATGCGCTTCGCGTTTCTTCCGAATGATCAGCCCCCAGCCGACCGCCACAAGAATTGCACTTAAGGCTATGAAGCTGGTGCTCAGCATCGGCAAGAGCGTATACCCGTCCATTCCGCAACCACCTGCCACACGACCGAACAGCGTCCGATCGCTTCATTTTCTACTTCTTCTCATTGTACACGCCGCACCTCGACGCTTCAACGAATGGAAGCAAGCTTCACACATTGTCCCCAATTCCGCTCGCCTGTTGACTCGCTTTCCCGCACCGGCTGCTCCGCTTCCCAATTCCGCACAGCACCGTTATTCCACGGTTTTACGGTGATTTTGGCAACGTTTGCCGCTGATAAAGGCTTACCGTTCCGTTAGCTTTTCCAAAACACCCTTTATTGCCGATTAAGGCGCTTGGGTTCCGTTACGCTGCCTACCTGCCTGCACAGGCTGTTTTGCCCGATCCACTATTCATCGACAGCCTCACCCAGTTCCCTAAGCCGTACCTGTCGCATCATCCAGTCCCAGGTGGTCCTCATCGTCCTTCGCCCGCTCATAACGATACCATTTCATAAACACGACGAACAGCGCGCCGATATTCATGAACTCTTGCATGAACTTCATCAGAATGCCGCCGAGCTGCTGGTCCTCCAGCGGCGTCATCACGTTGAAGAACGCTGGGCCGCCCTGGAACTGCTTCAGCAAAGCCGCCGGGTCGCCCGACACGCAGTAGCGCATCGCTTCCGCCCAGACGACAGGATCGCTGTAGATCGCGAATTTCGGAGAGGCGGCGAAGATGATCAGCACGCACGCCGGCGTCAGCAGCAGCCCGTTCGCGAAAATATACCCCAACCGGCTAAGCGGCTTCAGCCGCGACCATTCCGCTACCGGATTGCTGACATGCCACCAGTTCATCATCGCCGCGACAAATAGCACGAAGTAGAACACGCCGTGTATCGTCACATGGACCATGACCCAATCGTGCACGTTCGGCATGTGATAGAACGAGAAGAGCAAATTGAACAGAAACAAGGTAAACAACGGGTTCATTAGTGCGCGAAACGGCCGCCAGAACGCGCGATCGAACGCCCATTTCCACAGCCATGACGGAATGCCGTACAAGAGCAGCGTAGGCACGATATAGTAGGACACCGCCATGCTGACCATATGGAACGTGAACATCAAATGGCTGAGCAGGCTCAGCGGGCCGCCCTGCGCCAGGTATAGCAACACGATCCCCAGCAAGAACGCAATCTGCCGCTTGAGCGACACGGCCTCGCTGCCTTTGAAGTGTGTGCGCCAAGGCCCCACCACGAACGTATACAGCACGCCAACCGCCATCATGAACACCATGAAAAACGGACTCCACAAGTCGCTGAAAGAGAAATATTGCAACCCGAACATGATCGGCATCCCTCCTTATCCTTCACCGATCCGGCCGCGGGGCAAGCTCTCCGGCGTCCCTGCGGCTCCTGATGCAAAAAGAGACGGCACGAAGGACCGCCTCTTTTCAGCTAACTTTCCTGACTTCTGATTACCACCAAACCCAATACAACGCCATGACGGTCATCGCCATTACGAGCACAACGCCGGCACAGATGGAAATAACCGGGAACAGATGCCCCTTGTCCTTCAAGTGCATCCAGAACGTAAGTTGAACAAACACTTGAACGATCGCCATCAGAACCAGAATCACATAAACGAAGGAGGCACTGATACCGGATGCGACCGCGGCGAAGGCGATAATCGTCAACACCAGGGACAGGATGAACGTAATGATATGCTTCTGCGGGCCTTCTACCCGATGACGCCGGGGCGCTTGTGCTTGTGCGGAAGCGGATTGATTCTCCGACATGAGATTAACCCACCTTTCCCATCAAGTAAACGACGCTGAAAATGAACACCCAGACGACGTCAATGAAGTGCCAGTAAATCATCGACACGTAAATCTTCGGCGCCGTCACGACGTTGAGGCCTTTCTTGTACAGCTGGCCGATCAGCAGCGATATCCACAGAACGCCGAATGCCACGTGAGCGCCGTGGAAGCCGACCAACGTATAGAATGACGAGCTGAACGCACTCGTATTCATCTTGTGCCCTTCGCTGACGTAAGTGTTGAACTCGAAAATTTCCAAACCAAGGAACGCAAGACCGAGAACGACAGTCAGCACCAACCAGCCGATCAAAGCCTTGATCTGATTGCGGTGCATCGCCTGTACCGCGAACACGCTCATCAAGCTCGAGGTAAGCAGGATCATCGTCGCCGCGAAAATCATCGGCAACTCGAACAGGTGCGACGGATGGGGTCCATCCAGCACTTGATGGCGCAGGGCGATGAACGCTGAGAACAGCGTACCGAACAGGACAACCTCAGCGCCCAGGAAGATCCAGAAGCCGAGTACTTTATTGCGGCCTTCGAGTGTTGCCCTCTCAGGCTCGTGCGGCAACTGGCCTTCTACATGTTGGTGTGCGCTCATGCTTGCACCTCCTCTTCGGGATCGATATGGAACCCGTGATCGTCGAACAGGGAACGGAGCATCATGCAGATCAGCGTAGCCGCGATTCCGGCAATGGCCAGCCAGTGTAACTTGTACATGAAACCGAACCCGGCGACGAACAATCCGACGCTCATGAGGAACGGAAGAATCGACGGCGAAGGCATATGAATCGGACCTACCGGTTCAGCAGGCGTCATCTCGGTGCTGCCGTCCATCTTCTCTTTCCACCAAGGATCGAGGGAACGAACGAGCGGCAGTTGCTTGAAGTTGTATTCCGGCGGCGGCGACGGAATCGTCCATTCGAGCGTGCGGCCGTCTTCCCACGGATCGTTGGCCGCGTCGCGCGGTTTCATGTTCGTCACGACGGCATTCACGAGGAACAGGATCGTGCCTACGCCCATCAGGAAAGCGCCGATCGTGCTGATGAAGTTCATGTTGTCGAAGCCTTGGTTCGGCAAGTACGTGTAGACACGGCGCTGCATGCCGATCAAGCCGAGAAAATGCTGAACGAAGAAAGTCAGATGGAAGCCGATGAAGAACGTCCAGAACGTCCACTTGCCGATCGTCTCGTTCATCATGCGCCCGAACATCTTCGGCCACCAGTAATGCAGTCCGGCGAAAATGCCCAAAATGAGACCGCCAACGATAACGTAGTGGAAGTGAGCGACGACGAAGTACGTATCATGGTACTGATAATCGGCCGGTGCCGATGCGAGCATGACCCCGGTCACGCCGCCGAGCACGAACGTCGGGATGAACCCGATCGCGAACAAGGAAGCGGTCGTGAAGCGGATGGAGCCGCCCCATAGCGTGAACAGCCAGTTGAAAATTTTCACACCTGTCGGTACCCCGATCAGCATCGTCGCAATCGAGAACAGCGCATTCGCTACCGGACCCAAGCCTGTCGTCAACATGTGGTGAGCCCACACCATGAAGCCGAGGAACGCGATCAGGACGAGCGAGAACACCATGGAGCTGTAGCCGAACAACCGCTTGCGCGAGAACGTAGAAACGACTTCCGAGATAATCCCGAACGCCGGGATGATCAGGATGTAAACTTCGGGATGTCCGAATACCCAGAAGATGTGTTCCCACAATACCGTGTTCCCGCCTGCTCCGACTTCGAAGAAATTCGCCTGGAACAGCCGGTCGAACATCAAGGCGACGAGCGCGACCGTCAGCGCCGGGAAGGCGAAGACGATCATGACGGAGGTGATGAATGCCGCCCAGCAGAACATCGGCATCCGCATGAAGGACATGCCGGGCGCTCTCATGTTGATGATCGTGGCCATGAAGTTGATGCCGCCGAGCAACGTACCGATACCGGCAATCTGCAAGCCGATGACGTAAAAGTCGACGCCCGCCGTGCTGTTGTAATCCGGACCTGCAAGCGGAACGTAAGACGTCCATCCGGCATCCGGCACGGTTCCCACGAACCAACTGATATTCAACAGCAAGCCGCCGAAGAAGAAGGTCCAAAAGCCCAAGGCGTTCAGAAAAGGAAACGCCACGTCGCGCGCGCCGAGCTGCAGCGGCACGACCGCGTTCAACACCGCGAAGATGAGCGGCATGGCACCGAGGAAGATCATCGTCGTGCCATGCATCGTGATCAGTTCGTTGAACCGATCCGCGGACACGAAATCGTTCATCGGCGTCATTAGCTGAATCCGGATCAGGATCGCTTCAAGGCCGCCGACAAGGAAAAACATGAAGCCGGCGATCAAGTACAAAATTCCGATTTTCTTGTGGTCAACGGTGGTCAGCCAATCCATCAATCCGCTGTATCGTTTGACCGTATGCGTATGTGCATGCGAATGAGCAGCATGTGCAGCTTGCGTTGCCAAGGCCGCGAACCCCCTTCATGAAGCGATTAATAGTCGAGCTTGTATCCTGCCAAATATTTCGCGATCCCGTCGATCTCCTCTTGCGTCAGTCCCATGTCGGAGCCGCTGGGCATCATGTTGCCCGGCTTGTGCTTCTGGGTGTCCGTGATCCAGGACTTCAGGTTCTCTTCGGTCGTCTTGTCTTCCTTCTCCGGGTCGGCGACGACGTCGGAATTGAACAGGATGCCGGCGACCGTCTGGCGTCCGCCGATACCGGTCAAATTCGGCGCGCTCGACTCGCCTTGATCGCCCACGGCGTGGCATGCCAAGCATGCAGATTGGAACACTTCGGCGATATGCGCGTCGGCAGGCATGACAGCCGGCGCTTTCATCGCAGCTTGCCATTGTTCGAACTCGGCCGGGCTGACCGACTTCGCCTTAAATTCCATCAGGCCGTGAGACGGGCCGCACAGCTCGGCGCACTTGCCGCGGTATACGCCTTCCTTGGGGAATTCCAGGTAGAACCGGTTCGACATGCCCGGGTTCGTATCGAGCTTCCCGCCGATCGCCGGAATCCAGAAGGAGTGCTTCACGTCAGCGGTCACGAGTTCGAACGAAATCTTCTTGTCCGACGGCACGACCAATTCCTGAGCGGTCGTAATGCCAAGCTGCGGGTATTCGAATTCCCACCAGTACAGATGGGAAGTAACCTTGACTTGAATGGCGTTCGGATCGTTCGAATAGTCCTTCGCCTGCCCGAATACTTGCTGAACGGTCGGCACGACCAATACGACCAGCAGCAGAATCGGGATGACGGTCCAAATGATCTCGAGCTTGTGATTGCCTTCGATCTGTTTCGGGATCGTCTTGTCGCCCTTGCGTCTGCGGAAACGAAATAACACATAAAACCAGATTGCGAATACTGCCACGCAAACGATCGTCATGATGACAATGGCAATAATCATCAAATCGTACTGATCCTTCGCGACCGGCCCTTGCGGATTAAGCGCGGACAGGTCGGCGCGTCCGCATGCAGACAGCAGCAAAGCCATCATGGCAAGCAGCGGAAGTATGCGCTTCATCATGTTCCATCGATTCATCTCATCAACCCCAATTTTGCATATTGGCGAAAAAACAGTGAAAAGCGCTGAACATGCCGCATTTTCGCCTAAGTACGAATGTCGGAACGAGCCAGCACACATTTATCACACTGTCTCAACTATAAGGATTCATTCTCCATTTTGTCAATGTTATCCGGACAGTTCACAAATTGTTCTCAATCTGTCAAAAACCGCGCCGTTCTAGGATTCCCGGGTTTGTGCCGGCTCCGAATCAGCGCCTCGCGCATTCTTCGTCGCGTCGCCGCAACCTTCTCCCGAAAGCACCCTCTTCTTCTTGCCATTCATGGCGCGTTTTATGTATGTGCGGCCCGCATAGTTTGCCGTCCCGTGCGAACCCTAACCTTAGTCCTATTCGAAGGGGGTCATCCCATGTCATGGTCGTGGCGTCACTACGGCTTGCTGGCTGCCGGAACGGCGCTGGCATTCAGCTTGTCCGCCTGCAACTACCGGGCTTATCATCAGCAATCGAGCGGGTACGATTACGGCAGCCGCAGCGCGGACGATTCCAAAGTCGGGCAAATGAAGTCCTACGGCGCCAATACGTCCGATCCTCGCCAGCACGACAACCGGTATTTCGAATACAGCAACGCTTTGTCGCGGCAAGTGTCCGCACTGCCCGGCATCGCTTCGGCCATGGTGTTCCTGACGGATCGCAACGCCTATGTCGGCATCATGACCGACTGGTCGGCCACGGGAACGCAATCGCGGGGAAGCGCGCCGCTTGAGCAGCAGAACGGCGGCACGATGCAAGGCGTCTATAATGTCGACAACGGCCGTATCGCAGGACCGGATGCCAGCCAGTTCGCGCAATCCCACAATTCTTATTTTACCCATAAAGACGCATCCGATATCTCATCCAAGCTAAAACAGACGATTGCGGACGAAATTCGCAGGGGCCACCCCCGCGTAATCGAAGTGCACATCTCGGCCAATCGCGAATATGTCAATCAATTGGTGGAGTACGCGAAGGAAGGGTGGGCCGGCAGGCCGCTTGCCCCTTTGACGCCGAATTTCAACAGGCTCGTCCAATATATATTCGGCATGGGCAAGGAAGTTCCTCTCCCGCTGCATGAACCGTCAGCCAACGACAGTGCGGCGGTTCAATAATTTCGGTACACGTAAGGATCTTCGGGCGTCGGAATCGTCTGCCACTCCGTCGCCCGGAGAACCGGTATCGTCTGTTTGAACGGCTGATACAGCTCCCAGGACAACGTCCCCGTTACATGCACCCACTGATCGTTGGCGAGCGTCGTGTTTCTCGGAAAATCGACGAGCATGCCGAACACGCCGGAATCGGCCGCGCAATGGATGAATCCGAAGCGAAAGACGAAATAATGGTTGTTATCTACCTGATCGCCTTTGTAGGCGAACCCGTCGAACGAAATCGTCCGGTCCATGAAGTAGCCGGGGAAATTGTAGATCACTTCCATGCCCTTCAAATAGTTCTCGTCCGTCAGTTGGATGACCGGTAAATCCTTGTATTCCGCGAAGTCCTTGTTTTTGACCTCCTCATAGCCCGCGGCGCCGTAATAGACGCTCGTATCCGGCTTCAGGAACTGATGCTGGCCGGGATTGTCTTCCGTCGCCTCGAACTGCGGAAACGCGAAGCCCTTGGCTTTGACAAAGCTGGAGTCAAGCGTCTGCACCGGCAAGAAGATGCCTGTCAGGATCGGGACGAACAAAATGGCGAAACCGACCGTCCGCTTCCACCCGGGGCGGTTATCGTGCGCGTGGCCATGGTCGTGAAAGGGATCCTCGTGCGCATGGTCATGATCGTGGTGCCGGTGATCATGGTGCGCGTCGTGCAGATGGTGCGCATCGATGTGCGTGTGTTCGTGGGCATCGCCGTCGTACGCATCGTTGTGCATATGTTCGTGGGTATGGCCGTCGTGCGCATCGTTGTGCATATGTTCGTGGGCCTGGTCACCCCGCACATCGTCGTCCTGCTCCGCCGAATCCGTCTGCCCGCTTTGTTCGATTTCGGCCTTGCGCCGTTCCGCTTCGCTCTCCAGCCGATAGAACCGCACGAATTCCAGTATGCTCAGTAACGTAAACAGCACGATTGCGGTGACCGACAAGTAGCTGTACTTCGTGTTGATGTATTTGTTCAAATTGCCCTGCATGTGAATGAAGGCGAACATCAGCGCAAACCCGAACAAAATCAAAATTCGGCTCATCCGAACAACCTCCCCACGATCAAAGAAAAGGCCAGCGTAAACACCGTTACCAGGGCGATGAGCGTGACGACGAATTTGCCCCGGAATGGGCCCAGAAGCATCAACGTATTCTTGATATCGATCATCGGGCCGAATACGAGAAATGCGGACAGCGCGCCGACGCCGAACGTGCTGCGGAACGATGCGGCGATGAAGGCATCCGCTTCCGAACACAGCGACATCGTGAAAGCAAGCCCGATCATGACCAACGACGCGGTGATCGGCGTATTGCCGATGTGCAGTAGCGAAGATGTCGGGATATACGTCTGCATGCAAGCCGCGATGAACGCGCCGAGCACAAGATATTTGCCGACGGAGAAAAACTCTTCGATGGCATGCATGAACACGTGATACAGCCGGTTGAACACGGAAGCCCGCGGCTGGGCGCTGACGGGCGTTTCCGTCGTCTCGAGCGATGCGGCCGCTTGGCCGGCTTGCACGCTTTGAGAGCGGTAAGGCAGCTCAGGATACAGGAACGATAAAATCAAGGAAACGAGAATCGCGACAGCGATGGCCATCCCGGCGCGAATGCCGACGATGCGCCAATCGTTGCCGAAAGCGATGTAAGTCGAGAACAGGACGATCGGGTTGATGATCGGTCCGGTCAGCATGAAAGCAATGCCGGCAGGCAGCGGCACGCCTTTGTCGAGCAGCCGCTTCGTAATCGGCACGATGCCGCATTCGCAGGAAGGGAACAATACGCCTACGCCGCACCCGACCAGAGATGAAAAGAAGCGATTGCGTGGCATCGCCTTCGCGATCCAGCGTTCGGTGACGAACATCTGGATCAATCCGGACACCAGTACACCGATCAGAACGAACGGTACGGCCTCCATGATCATACTGATGAAAATCGTATTCATTTGCAGCAATGTTTTCAAAACGTTTCACCGACCGATCTTTGAGTCCGAATGAACGAAAAAACCGACAGCCCGTAGCAGGGAAAGCCCCTCTACTGTCGGCTGTCGACGGAAGTCCGCTCCGGTCAGGAGGCGGGGGAATTTAACTTGATCAGCTCACGTTCCACGAATACGGTCAATTCATCCTCATACCCGCCTGTAATCCGGTATTTACGGATATAGTCCTTCACGAATTTGCGGGGATCCTTCGGACGGAAAATTCTCGTCAGTTCTCGCAAACTTTCCTGAACTTCATTGTGGCTGCGCTTGGCCATACAAATCCCTCCCATCATATTCCAGCAACGATGGTACGCCTGCATGGTGCCGACTGCTTCGGGAAGCTCTGCAACAGGAACTAGATTGACTGTCGCTCCCCATTATACCAGTTTACGGACGAGGGTTAAAGGCATTGTCAATTTCGCACCGCGAACCAGTGGATGTCGCCCGACAAGGCGAAGCGCTCCCCCGACTTGAGAGGATAGCGTTTGCCCGGCTGCATGCGCCTGCCGTCCGCCAGGAACGTGCCGTTCGACGATCCATGATCCTCCAGAAAAAACAGTCCGGAATCCGCTTCGTAGTGCAGCGTGCAATGCCTGCGGCTGACTTCGCCCGCTTCGACCGGAAACACGATCTGGCAGTAGCCGGGATCGCGGCCGATCATGAGTCCGCTGCCGGTCACCCGGAACATCAATCCGGAGAAATCGCCTCCGAGTCCGCACAGTCTCGGCCCATGCATCGGGTTTGTGCCCGGTATGGACAGAGCCGCCGGAGCGCGGGTCAGCGGAATCGTGTGATCCGTGAAGGACTGCGCTTCTTCGGGCGTGTCGGAATGGCCTTCGCCATCCCGGGCGAACGGAGGAGCCTCCTCCTCTTCGCTAATTTCCGCCTGTTCTTGATCATATGCAGCAACGTCGGCATCCGACTCCCCAGGTTCCACCCAATCGGCGTATTCCCCGGCGCTGCGGCCTTTGGCGGTCATATGCAGGAAGGCAACGACCGCTCCGACGGCGACCACGATGCCGATGCCGAGAGCGGCAAGCAAGGGCAAAGTGCCGATGGCGGCACGGGCCGAATCCGGCATGACCGCAAGCGGTTGTGCCTGGGCCCAGGCGGATGCCGGAAAGAGCGCGCAGGCGAAGGCGGATAAAGGAACGAGCCAGGCTGCGCGCATGCGGTGTCGATGCGCGACTTTCCCGTGTCGCCCCCTCTCTTGATGGATTTGTCGGCGTCCAAGCACTTTCTCACCCCGGCCTTCTTGCGAGCATGGTCAACTCAATTTAATTTAACTCGACTTAATTCGACATTGTCGTTGTAAACGCTTACTCTTTTTCCGTGACGACGAAACGTATGGGTTGCATCTCTTACCTACTAGTATAACCAAGTTGCGCAGTCCCGGCAACGCGCCGCCCCTCTCCACCTCCTTGAATCGGCGGCGAGCCTCGCTTGCATGCCTGCATGATTCAATCTATTCGACGGGACGGCCCGCGTATACCGAATCCGGGGCTTTTCGTGCCGCGTCGGCGCCGCGGGTCGTTTACCCGGCCTGATTTTCATCAGTTCGGACAAGCTCGGCAGAGCCAGCCGTATCCGGATTTCGCGCTCGCCGAACTCGACATTCCGGATGCGAACGAGCGAAGGCAACTCCTCTCCGATCGCAACGGCGAGATCTTGCGCAACGCTTGAAGACAGCTTGATGCCTTTCAGCTTGACCGCTTCGACAACCGCCGTCAGATTCGGTTCGGACCATCCGAGCAAGTAGTCCACCTGCATCCCGGCCGTCACCCGATCCTTCCATAATAAGCGCAAATCGGCATGCAGCCGGTTATTCAACAGCGTGAACTTCGCTCCGAGCACTTCGACATCCGGGCTTTGCCTGGCATGCTCCGCCAGCGCCTGCTTCAGCAGGTTGTTCACGTCCTCCTCGGTCAGCACCAGCTCCGGAGACAGCCGCTTCGCCATGTCCAGCGCCTTGTCCTTCAGCGAGATCGGCTCGTAGTCCAGCGTCAATGTCGGGTCCGGCCGAATGTAGTACAACCCGTAGACGCCCGATCCGCCAGCGATTACCAACAGTACTAGCAAGAACAAAATCAGCTTCCGCAATTGACGTTTCCTCCACTGATCGCGCGAAAGGCGAATATTTAGGCAATTAACGATTGACAGCCTGAATCTGAAAGCGTATAACAGATATTATCAAATTCCAGGACGGGAACACGCCCCCGGTCCGCTTCGAACTCCAGAGAGCCGGCGCTTGCTGCGAGCCGGCGTTCGAAAGCCGAAGGGCATCCTCCCCGAGAAGCCGCGCTGAACGATTAGAGCTGTAAGCGCGGACGGCGCCTCCGTTACAGGCGACGCGTTACGTAGTTATACGCGTCATGAGAGCCCGGCGTTGCGCCCGATCGGCGCGGCCCGCGGAATCAGGGTGGTACCGCGGATTCGAATCCGTCCCTTTTGCAGGGGCGGTTTTTTTATTTTGTCATCCTAAATTTGTCATCCCAAATTCGAAAGGACGTGTCCGATATGACCGTATCTCCCTCGTCCCGCCGCATCCCGCTGACCGATGTGCTGCAAGCCCACCGGGTGCTGCAAGACGTAATCGTACCGACGCCGCTGCAGCCGATCCGCGGCTTATCCGCCCGTTTCGACTGCAACCTCCTGCTCAAACGGGAAGACCTGCAAGTCGTGCGGTCTTTCAAAATACGAGGCGCCTACAACCTGATCGCATCGCTCCCCGAAGCGGACCGGCGCCGCGGCGTCATCTGCGCCAGCGCGGGCAACCATGCGCAGGGGGTCGCCTTCTCCTGTCAGGCGCTCGGCATTCCCGGCATCATCTATATGCCGGCGACGACGCCCCGCCAGAAGATCCATCAAGTGAAAATGTTCGGCGGCGAATACGCGGAGGTTCGTCTCGTCGGCGACACGTTCGACGATGCCTACGCGGAGGCCGCCCGCTGCGCCAAACAGGAGGATCTGCCGTTCGTCCACCCGTTCGACGACGCGCGCATCATCGCCGGCAACGCCACGGTCGGCAAAGAAATCGTCGAAGCGGGCACGCGGCCCATCGACATTCTCGTCGTAACGCTCGGCGGCGGCGGCTTGGCTGCCGGCATCGCCTCTTACGTGAAGGAAGTCAGTCCGGGCACCGTCATCATCGGCGTCGAGCCGGACGGCGCCCCCTCCATGACCGCATCGCTCGAGGCCGGGGCGGTCGTGACCCTGGAGGAGATCGACAAATTCGTCGACGGCGCTGCCGTCAAGCGGGTCGGCGATCTGACCTTCGCGATCGGCAGCGAGCTTCTCGACGAAGTGATTCGCGTGCCGGAAGGGCTTGTCTGCACCACAATTCTGAATCTGTACAACGAGAACGCCATCGTGGCGGAGCCGGCCGGCGCGCTGCCGGTCGCGGCGCTGTCCCTGATCGACCCGCAGCGGCTGCGCGGCAAGAACGTCGTCTGCGTCATCAGCGGCGGGAACAACGACGTGGACCGCATGCAGGAGATCAAGGACAGGTCCCTCATCTACGAAGGATTGAAGCATTATTTCATGATCAACTTCCCCCAGCGGGCAGGCGCGCTGCGGGAGTTTCTGGACGAAGTGCTCGGCCCGACGGACGATATCGTGCAATTCGAGTACACGAAGAAATTCAACAAGGAGAACGGGCCGGCACTCGTCGGCATCGAGCTTAAGATCAGGGACGATTACGCGCCGCTGATCGAACGCATGACGCGCAAAGGCATGCGTTTCGTCGAGCTGAACAAGGACCCGCTGCTGTTCAACTTCCTGATCTGAGGGCCGCGGTTGCGTATCCAGGACTTCCAGCGGACGCATGCCCGAACCGGAGGCCAGGCGGCAGCCTGGCCTCCGGACGATGTTCAAAAACCACTCTTGTTTCTATAATAAAACCTATCGGTCGGTGACGGCTGTTCATCGGTGCTCCGCCGATTGATCGGCTTGCCGCCGGATTCCGCCTGTCCTCGCACGATCGTGTTTGGAGATTGAAGGCTCATTGTCTATAATGGAAGAAGTTTCTTAACCCGAGGGCAAGGAGTACCGATAGATGAACTTGAACCCCGTCAAGGCGCTGCTGCGTCCGGACATGCTGCTCAATATCGTTATTCTCTTCCTGGTGGAGTTCGTGCGAGGCGCGGCTCTGATCAGTTTTCTCTCCATCTACGGAACGAAGCATCTCGGACTGGATCTTGATGTCATCGGCGCAGCCATCACCGCCAGCTTCCTGACGGACACCGTCGTCAAGCTCGCGATGGGTTACTTGCTCGACAGGTTCTCGATCCGGGCCGTCGTGAGCGGCGGGGTATTCTGCTCGCTGGCAGGCATGTTCATGATCGGTTATGCGAACGTGCCTTGGCTGTTCATCACGGGCGCGGGGCTGTTCGGCATCGGGCTGTCTCCGATCTGGATCGTCTGCCTGACGCGTGTGCGCGAAGAGAGCCGGGGGACGCAGATGGGACTGCTGTACACGATCTGGCTTGTCGGCCTTGGCGCAGGTCCTGTCGTCACGAACCTGGTGCTGGATTTGAACATGCGGACAGCCTTCTGGATGCTGACAACCATCTCGCTTGTGAGCTGGCTGCTGACCTTCGGCTTGTCCTCCTCCCGGGAGATGCATATCGACCGCGTGCCTTTCCGAAAACAAATCGCCATACTCGGCTCCCGTCTGCGGGAGATGAAGGTGCTGCTGCCCGGGATGGTGCTGCAGACGCTCGGCGCCGGCATGCTGCTGCCGATTCTGCCCTCCTTCGCGTCGAATCGGCTGGGCATTACCTCCAGCCACTACTCCCTGCTGCTGGCCGTCGGCGGCGGCTTTACGGTGCTCGGGCTGATCCCGATGGGCCGGCTGGCGGACAAGCTCGGCAAAAAGTGGTTTCTCGTCGGCGGCTTTTTGACGTTCGGCATCGTGCTGTATTTGCTGACCTTGCAGCCGTCATACGGCATGGCTTTGGTGTGGGCGCTCATTCTCGGCCTCTCCTATGCCGCCGTTCTGCCTGCCTGGAATGCTCTGCTTGCGGCTTATGTGCCGCCCGGGCAGCAAGGGCTCGGCTGGGGCGTATTCTCCACGGTAGAAGGACTCGGCGGCATGATCGGCCCGTACATAGGCGGGGTGTTGGCCGTCTCGCTCAGCGAATCGTGGGTCGTCGGACTGGCGGGCGCCTTGTTCATCCTGATCAGCTTGTTTTATGTGCTCTTCCCTTTCCATACCTTCCGAGGGGAGAAGCGAATCGGCGCTTCCTGAATGCGGCCCATGACCGGCTGCGGATGAAATGCGGCGCGCAGAAAACGGAATCGGAGCGCATGATCTTATTATGGCGCAAGGCATTGAGGAGATCGTTACATGCATGAAACATTTATATTAGCCGCAACGCGTTTGGACGAATGGGGCGCCTACGTGAAAGGCCTGTCGGAAGAAGATATCCAGGCATTGCTCGACCGCTATTCGGCGCTCGGCCCTTTGCCCGGGATCGCGCTTCCGCTTGTCGAGGCGCTGCTGCCGTTCCTGCCGCTGGTCGTGTTCGTTTTCGCCAATGCGCTGGCTTACGGCATGTGGGCCGGGTTTTTGTATTCGTGGATCGGCGTCTGCCTGGGCGCGCTGCTCGTCTTCCTGCTCTCCCGCTGGTTCGGCAGGCGTTACGGGGACAGAATCCGGCGCCGGTATCCGAAGACGGAGCGCTTCTTCACATGGGTTGAGCACCGCGGCTTTACCCCGATCTTCCTGCTCTCCTGCTTTCCTTTTACTCCTTCCGTGCTCGTCAACGTGTCGGCCGGCTTCTCCAAGATGCCGCTGCACACCTTCATGACGGCCATCATGCTGGGCAAAGCGGTCATGATCTTCATTCTCTCGTACCTCGGGGCAGACCTGAGGACGCTGTGGGAGCAGCCTTGGCGGCTTGCTGTCGTGCTTGCCGTATTGTTCTTGATGTGGCTGGGCGGCAAGCAACTGGAGAAGCGGTTCGATACGAACGGTTGATCGAAGCTGCAGGAGCGCGGTTCTTACGCCGGTTCGACGGATGCGCGGTTTCTGACTGCATAAATACATGCTATATAGACGGTATTAAAGATGCCGTTATCGTTTCATGCACAGACGATCAATGACTTTCATAGGATTCTTACTGATTTCTTCGCTAAAACATTGAACGGCTGAACGTATCTCATCTACGGTATCGAAGAATACATTGCAAACGCGCCGCTCGCCCGGAATTAAACGAAACAATCGACTAATTCCTTCACAAACGCGCCGCTGGCCCGGAATTAGACGAAATAATCGACTAATTCCCTCGCAAACGCGCCGCTCGCACGGAATTGGACGAAATAATCGACTAATTCCCTCGCAAACGCGCCGCTGACCCGGAATTGGACGAAATAATCGACTAATTCCCTCACAAAAGCGCCGCTGGCACGGAATTGGACGAAGCAATCGACTAATTCCCTCGCAAACGCGCCGCTGGCACGGAATTAAACGAAACAATCGACTAATTCCTTCGCAAACGCGCCGCTGACCCGGAATTAAACGAAACAATCGACTAATTCCCTCACAAACGCGCCGCTGGCCCGGAATTGGACGAAGTTTCTCGGCATTACATCAAATCATATGATTTCTTAATTACCGACTATATAATTGAGTTTGAATCATCCGGAAAATGGAGGGGATCGGATGTCGGCGGCAGATTGGTGGGGTTACGGCATTGCATCGGTCGTGCTTCTGCTCATACTCGGCGGCATGTACTTGCTGGTCCGCGTCATGTCGGACGATTCCGGCAAGTATGAAGAGCTGCGGGCGATGCTCGATCCGCTCTTCCATCCCCCTGCCTTCTTGCAGCCGGGCGCTTCGGACCGCGCGCAGACGCCTGCCGACAGCGAATCCTCCCGCCCGGCCGTAGACGCAATGGAGCCGTTCGAAGAAGCTTGTCCGGGCTGCGGCGAACAAGTTACGCACGTCCATGCGGAATGCCCGGGCTGCGGACTTCGTTTATTATGAGTTCCGTCTGCACCATTGACGCTCGCGGTTCCACCAGCACCGCCGATAGGAGGCTGTCTGCCATTGCCCTGCGGCATAACCGCGTCGTTCTTGTGGCAACCTAGTCGGGAACCGTCAGAATGAATCTGCGGTTTGATCTGCCTGATGCGGTAATCGCCAGGCTGCTTACGAGGAGGATAATGCGATGTCCGGAGAGAGACCTTCAGCCAGCCAGGAAGAAGCCGGTCGCGCGCAAGCCCGCGCCGACCGCAGCGGCCAAGGCAAAAATAAAGCCAGCCGCATGCAATCCCGAGCGGATCGGGCCGCTTATCCCAAGCATGGACTGTAACGGGAGGAGGCTGGCATCATGAGCGAAGAACATCAGCGCATGGAACCGATGTCGGGAGAACGCGTGGAAGTGGACGGCACCTATGAGAATGAGTGGGGACGGGAAGAGGAACTCGAGCGCGGAAGCATCTTCCCCGCCGATCCGATGCTCGGCACGACGGAATGGGAGCTCGTCGCCTACGACTTCGACAACCATCACGAAGGCCGTACCGACCCCCGACTCGTCCCGAAGAAGGACGAAATTGAAGCGCAGCAAGGCAAGATCACCCATCCGCGCAGACATATTGTCCGCAAGGACCGCTAGCGGCCGACAGATGGCCTGTCAGGAAAAATCCTGACAGGCCATCCGATCTTGCCCTTATTCGTTCAAAAAAACAGGATTGCTCCAGGCGACTTTGCCATACTCGTCGACGCACTCGATTCGAACAAATATTTCGTCTCCACCCAGCTTGAAGGTCGCGTCGCGCAAGTATTCCCCTTGCTTCGCGATCTTCGTCGAACCCCTCCGCTCATAAGACAAGCAACGGATTTGTTTGACCGGAGAGCACTCGATATGCACACGGTCACCGTCATGTATATAAGTATAGATTTCCGGTCCGCAAGAAGAATAAAAGCTGCCTTGAACAAGCGCTTCTGCGATCGCTTCACGGGTAAGCGCCTTGGCCACCACAACGATCCATCCGCCAAAATTGTCGCAATCGGGCGAACCGTAAGGAGCATCTCCGTGACTATCGTCTGCAGCAACTCCGTAAATCCGATGTCCCCTGCGCAGCATTTCATCCCATAGAGCGGTCGATAACCCTGTTCCATCCCACACCATGCAGTTCCAATTATAAATTTCGACGGCGAAGCAGCCACGAACGTTCAGCAAGTCTTCCAGCTTCAGCCGCGACCAGATCGGATGATTGTAGATGGTCAGATTGCCTGCGCCGCTTAAAATATCAACCGCGCGCTGTACCGTCTGCGGAGATTTCCATTCCAGCTTATCCATATACTTCCGATGCGGAATACGCTTGTCTCCCGCTTGTTCGACCATTTCCCCGGTGCCTGCAATGCCGTGAATATGATGCCCCTTATACCCGTCCAGCGGCTCTTCTACCGCCCATTCGATCCCGGGGTATACAAGGAAATGCTCCGTATCGTATTCCGTGGAATCAAAATACAGCTCATGATCGCTGATGACAATGAAGCTATAGCCCTGCGCCTTGTACGCCGCCACATATTCTTCCGGCTGCATCTGGCCATCCGACAAGACTGTATGGCCGTGAAGATTGCCCTTGTAATATTGCCCGCCTTCGATAAACATCGATTTTGCCACGGCTATTGCCATTCCTTTCGCTGCGCCGAACACGCAGGTCGGCCACTTGCGTGTTCGGCGATTGTGTCATGGTTTATTTATTTCGGTCGTCCAGCGCCTTCTGGTATATCGCCACATACTTGTCAACCTTGAAGCTGCCGAATTTGGACACGTAGCTGTCCCAGTCGCCCGCAAAATCCGATTCGCCAAGAATGAACTTCACCATGCTTTCTTTCACGTAGCGTTTAATATCCGATTGAATCTGGGTGAGCTCGCTTAAGGAATCCGGTTCGATAAACATCGCCGGGATCGTTTCTTTTGCCGCATACGGCTCATATTTCTCCGCTGCCTGGAACCATTTCAGCTCGCCTGCGTCCGGATCGTCCGGATTTTGGCCTACAGCTTCCGAATTGCGCATTTCCAGCGTCATCATATGAGGACCGATATTGTTCCAGGACGGTCCGTCCGTCGGCAAGATGACGACGGTCGCCGGCCGGCCGTCATAGCCTTTCTCCCCGCTATCCGCTTTCTTCCAATCGATCCCCTCTCTGCCGCGCTGCATGCCGATCGTCCCTTCCTCCGAAAAGAAGTAGTCGGCAATTTGCATGGCGAGCTCCTTATGTTTCGAACTGGCGCTAATGCTGAAATTGGAATAGGCAATGCCTTTGGGCGAGGTGAACGCCACTTGCACGCCTTCCGGACCTTTCAGAGGAGGAAGCGCCTGGTAATCCTTGTAACGCGTGCTGCCGGCATCGTCCGGCCACACGACGCCGTAGGAGACGCCATGCGGGAATGAACCGAGCAGGGCTCCATCCGGATACATGCCGAGCTTGCCCAAAGCGTCGCCGTCCTGGATGAAAGCATTTTTATCAAGCAAGCCTTCCTTGTACAGCTTGTTCAAGTACTGCAAGCCTTCCTTCCAAGCCGGTTTGTCTGCGACAAAGGCTATTTTCCCATTTTGGACTTCCAGGTAGGAGGTCGGGTCATTATAAATAAAGGAATTCATCAGGAATCCGTCCACGTTGGCATTCCAACTCTTCTCCGTGCCGCTGAGCGGAATTTCGTCCGCCTTGCCGTTCTGGTTCGGATCTTTCTCTTTGAATGCTTTGAGCACTTGGTAATATTCTTCCGTCGTCTTGGGCATGTCGAGCCCCAAATTCTTCAGCCAGGCCGTATTGATCCACATCCGCATCGGATAATTGCAGTGGTAGCACTCGTCAATGCTGCCCAATCCGTAAATATTGCCGTCCGGAGAGGTGTTCTCCTTCAGAAAATTCGGATATTGCTCCGTTACTCGCGCATTCAGATTCGTCCCGTATTGGGCGATCAGGTCATTAAGCGGCGCTAAAATGCCTTGTTGACCGTAGAGCAATTGTTCTTGGGGGGTGAAAAAGCTTTCGCCCAGGTAGATGTCCGGATAATCGCCGCTGGCCATGACCAATTTTTTCTTTTCGTCGAACGTTTCGCGCGTCGCGGCGTTCCATTCAATTTTAATATTGAACTTGTCCTCGATAAATTTGGTGTAGAAGCCTCCGTCGATTTCATCCGCCGGCATAAATTGCGAGAAAATCTTGATTGTCGTCGGAGCTCCCTTATTCGCGGCGTTCTCGCTTGCGGAAGGTTTGGCCGACGACGGAGAGCTCCCTTTATCGTTCGACGAATTGCCTCCGCCCGAACAGCCTGCGACCACCACAATCAGAGTCAGCAACGCCAACAGAATTGCCTTTTTTTTGATCATTTCTCTGACCTCCATAGGATTCATCTGACTTGCCATTGCTTCGACCTGCGATTTCCACGCATGTCCATCGCATCCCCCCTTCGCATGGAAATTGCAGCATTATCCCTTGATCGACCCGATCATGATGCCTTTGACAAAATGCCGCTGTACGAAAGGGTAGATCACCAATGCCGGAATACTGGCAACAATAATGGTCGAGTACTTCATGATCTCAAGCGAGTTCTTCAACCTTAAATATCGTTCCATATTGGAGAAATCGGATGCCTTGATCGTATTCTGAATCAGCACTTGACGAAGTACGAGCTGCAGCGGGTACAGCTTCTGCGAACGGAGATACATAAGCGCTTCGAAATAGGAATTCCAGAGGCTGACGGCAACAAACAGGCACAGCACAGCAATGATCGGTTTGGATATCGGGATGACGATGCGAAACAGGGTCCGAATATTTCCGCAGCCGTCGATTTCCGCCGCTTCCAACACCTCCGCCGTCAACGTAGATCGAAAGAATGTGACCGCAATGATCAGGTTCCACGCGCTGATCGCGTTCGGAATCACAAGCGACCAAATCGTATCTATCATGCCAAGCTCTTTAACGACCATATAGGTGGGGATCATCCCCCCGCTAAAGAGCATGGTCAGCGTGAAGAGAACCATCAGGAAGGTCCGTCCGACCAAGTCCGGCTTGGACAGCGCAAAGGCCGCAAAGATCGTCAGCATGACACTGATGAAGGTGCCGAGGATCATGTAAAAAAAGGAATTCAGATAGCTGTTCAAGATCAATTTATTTTCAAAGAACAGCGTATACCCTTGCAGAGTCGGATTCACGGGCCATAGTATGACACGACCTGTGCGGATAGCGTCCCCCGAGCTGAAAGACGAGCTGAGGATATAGATCAACGGATATAAAATAACAAGCGTTACTATCGCAACAAAGACGTAGACAGCCACCATAAACCATTTCTCGCCAGTCGAGCTTTTCTCCATCTGCCGCCCCTCCTACCACAAGCTCGTTTCCGTCAGTTTGCGCGCCAATCTGTTCACCAGCAGGATCAACACCAGATTGATGATGCTGTTGAAGAAGCCGATCGCAGTGGAGTAGCTGAAGTCCCCGCCAATCAACCCTACCTTGTACACCATCGTGTTAATAATTTCCGAACTGCTCAGGTTGACCGGGTTTTGGAATAGAAACACCTTCTCATACTCCAGGCTCATCAATCTTCCAACACTCAAAATGAGCATGATGACGATGGTCGGGAGAATGCCCGGGATATTAATGTGAATGATTCTGCGGTATCGCGACGCGCCGTCGATCTTCGCAGACTCGTGCAGTTGGGGATCGATGGACGCAAGAGCAGCCAGGTAGATGATGGAGCCAAACCCGATCTCTTGCCATACACCCGTTGCCGTATAAACAGGCTTGAACCATGCCGGGTCGCCCAGGAACGAGATTTTCGGCCCGCCGAACCAAGAAATCCATTCATTCAGCGGTCCGCGCTCATGAAGGAAAATCATGGCCAGCGATGCAATAACGACTGTGGAGATGAAATGCGGCGCATACGTGATCATCTGGGAGCTCTTCTTGAACCATCCGTCCCTGATCTCGTTAAGCGCCAGAGCAAGAATGATCGACGTCGGAAACATCGCCAGCGAATAGAAGCTCAGCATAAAGGTGTTGCGAATGGTCTGCCATGCATACGGAGAATTGAAAAATTGCTGAAAGTAATGAAGTCCCACCCATTTGCTGCCCCATATGCCCAATACGGGATTGTAGGACTTGAAGCCAAGAACGATTCCCGACAATGGAATATAACTGAACGCGATGAGAAAAGCCGTCGGTGCCAGCAGCAATAAATACAGATCCCAGTGTCTCTTCATCCGTCTGCTGATCGAATTCCGCTTACGGCCTCTCCACGCTGCAGTCCGATCAAGATTCGAAATCACGGCACGAATTCTCCCTTTCCTGATGACGCCATTCTCATTCCGATTGATTCTGAGCATACTTTGGACGAATGCTTCCGACAAGAGACAATAATAAACGGCGCATACGATTTTCGCCTGCAGCGAAAAGGATGCGCCGTACGATAATCTACAGCTTGACGAAATTCGAAAAACCGCCGTTGCCGCCGCTATTGCAAGCAAACCTTGAGCGACTGACGCTGATCCAGCACAACGGGCTCCTCCCATTTGAGCCGCTCTCCCTGTCGAACGAACGTCGACGCTCTCTCTCCGACCCATACACCCGTAACTTTCTTGCCGCGCAACAGAGCGCTGGAGAAGCTGCACAACTGCTGCCTTCCGCCAAGCACCTTCAACTCCAGCTCGCCATTCCGGTGAGAGAACTCCCCCCAACCCTCGTTCAGCGACCAGAAGCAGCGGAAATATTCTTTGTTTATCCTCGGGTTAAATCCCATATGGCCGCAGTTGGAGTCATATTCGAAGCCGCTGAGCGCCAGCAGCAAGGAATAAGAAGCCAATGACCGTACATAATGGCTGCCGCATTCAAATTCGTTCCAGGGATTGCGCTTCGCCCCATCGTAGCGGCTCCGAACTGCAGCGACAACCTGCAGTCCCTCATCCAGCAGTCCTTCATAGATCATGTGGCAGGCAGCCTGATATTCAAAGCCGTTCATACACTCATCCGCATAGGGGATCGGAACGATCGGGCTGTTGTTGTGCGGCCAAGTGCAGATCATCAGTCCCTGTTCCTCATTCAATGCATAGATCCGGCAGGCGTTCGGTATATCGCCAAGCTTGACGAAGTTGTTCCGGTACACCGACTGCAAGGCCGTCTTCACCTTGCCGGGATCGTACAGGTAGCCCAGCCCGGCAATATGGGCATGCCATTGTCCAACCAATTGATCAATGTGGCAGCCCTCGCCAATCTGGTATTTCAGTTCGCCCAGTTCCGGGTCTATCGGGTATCGGGCGTCATGCAAATCGACCTTCTGATGGAAATATTCTCCGTTAAACAAGTGATACGCCACCCATGTCCGGCCGCGTTCATATTTGAAGCGATAGACAGCAAAGTCAGGATCGCCGACCGCTTCGGCCATCGCAGCGGCTGCGAGCAAGGCCGCAAGGTACATCCCGGTAATCGTGGCGTTAGGTCCGTACAGATCGGAATCGAGCGTATGATGCTGCCTGCCTTCCATGACGCCGTCGCCGTCCCGGTCCCAGCCATATTCATTGTCCGGATGCCAGGCATAAGCGACCGCCTTCTTGACCGACGGCCAAATCTTGCGCAGCCAGTCGCGGTCTCCGCCAATCTTCCATTCGCGGTATGCGCGGATGACGCCTCCCATCTGCCCGTCCGCAGCCGCGAGCGGGTGACCGATCTCGCGCTTTGTTCGCTCGGGCGGCAGCAGCATTCGGTTGTATACTTTGCCGTTATCCTCTTGGTTCGTCCTGTAGTCCAGTTCCCTCATTCCGCGCGCCAATGCCGGAAACAGAAACGGTGTCGCTTGCTCGTAATTCCAGACGTGGGCGCAGGAGCCCTCGCAGCAGCCTTCCTGCGGGTGACAGCCCTCGAACCCGTACAGAGAGCCGTCCGGAAGGCGCAGTACCGTCGGGCTCTTCAGCGTAGACAGGTTGGCGGACACGGCCTCGATGACGGAATCGGGCAGCGTCGAGCCGAACAGCGCATCCTTGAAGGCCAGGGTCTCGTTATACAACCGGTCGAAATGCCGCCACACGTACGATGCCGAAGAAGCCGCGTCCTCGAACAGCATGGCATAATAGTTTTTCCACACCGGGGGGTGCCGCTGTCCGTCTTGCGGCTTTCCGGGATTCCAAAAATTCATGAAGTTCGGAAAATGCCAGGTGAGTACAAACCGGAATTGAACGCGCTCTCCCGGCGCCGCAGTCCGGCGGCTGCCGACAACGCTGACATCATGGGGGTTGAAGATCGACGGACGTTCGTTATCGCCCGTATACTTGCGATCGAGAAATCCGCCGGGAGCCGTGAAGTCCTTCCAGAATACAGTAAGGTGGTCGAACCAGTCTCCCCGATACCAGTGATGCTGATAGCTGACGTCGTCCCCGTCGGTGCTTAGAAATAATTCTCCGTACGCCGGATCGTCCGCGTCGTATGCAGCGGATGTCATGCGCATGCCCCTGTATGTCCCGAAGTCGGCATACTCGTTCAATATCCCTTGCTTGAACGGATTGGCGATGCTGCCGACAACGCTGATGTCCATCGGTTCGCTGCCCAGATTGACGACTTCATAGTTGAATATGGCGGCCGGTATGGAGGAATCCTTATCATTTAATGGTATAAAGGGATTATATGCCGTAAGCGTAACCTGCAGGGGGACGTCGGGGTCATCGAAAGCAATCTGCGCAATCGGAAATTGTCCTGTGAAGCATGCGTTCTGAAAATGGGGAAACCCCGCCATGCTTTCCCGCTCAACACCAAAGCCGAAGTTTCGATACGGTTCGTTGCCGGACCCCGTGAACGACTTGTTCAGATCGCCGTTTAACACTCTGGCGGCCTTCACGCTGCCGCCGCTCTCCGCCTTGACGGCAAAAAAGGAGAAGCCATTATAGCTGTTTTTATTCGGTCGATTGAAGATCTCCCAATCCACGAGTCTGCCATTGCCCGCCAGGCCGATGCAGCCCGTCCCGATCCCGCCAAGAGGAAAGGAAATCTCGTTTGTTCTCGTCCCGGCATAGGAAAAGTCTTTGTCCATCGCTCGCAATCTGCTTGTGTCCATTTCCTCCATCGGTCAAATGCCCCTTCTATTGAATGATTTACGCTCCCCGGCTGTCTTTCTGCCGCAGTTCGCTCGGGGTGATCCCATAGGTTCTTTTGAAAACGCGGGTAAACGTCAACGGGTTCACATAACCGACTTTCCGGCCAATCACCTGAACCGAATCCGTCGTTTCAACAAGCAATTGCTTCGCCTTCTCCAACCGAAGCTGCGTCAGAAACTCTCCGAAATGAATGCCGTTCGTATCCTTGAACAGCTTGCTCAAGTATTTGTCGCCAATCCCGAATTTGCTGCTCAGCGATTCCAGCGAGATTGAATCATCGCTGTAATTCAGCTCGAGATACGCTTTTACTTGCTGCATTAACTCATAATGCTTGGTCGATCTTTGCTGGTCTGCAATCGCCGAGCACAACGGCTGAATCGCCTTATGCAGATGCTCGCTGATTTCATCCAATGTTTCGTCGGTGTGAAGGATTTCTTCCAGTTGCGGAAGCAGTTCAACGTTCCAGTATTGAGCGATCGGCTCCTGCTGCTTGGAAAGCTCCTTTTGCAGTTGATAAACCATGTATTGAAGAAGATTCAGGCTGTCGCTGCGAGAAAGGGATTGCAGCTTCATAACGGCGATCAAGGATTGCAATTGGCCCTCCCATTCCGATTTTCCTTGCATCAAAGCTCTGACAATTTGTGCAATATGGCTCATCGGGTCGTCCAGCTCCCGCATCATGGAAGGGGACATATCCGCATAAGCAAGCGACCGGTTCTTGCCGAGCGTTATTTTTCGGGAGAGCGCGAGCTTGGCTTCCTGATACGAGACGGAAATCTGCTCCTCCTCGACGATCGGCGTACCGATGCCGATCGTGATCGTAAATCTTAAATTCCGTTTCACCCATGCAATGATATCGTCGGCGAGCTCATCGGCAAATCTCTCGCTGTCGGCAGCAGGCAAGGACCTGTACACGATGACGAGCAACCGCGCTTCCGTCAACCAGTTGCAGTAAGCAGCCCTTACCCGCTCTCTTGCCATTTCGCCTGCAACATTGAACAATACAAACCGCAGAAGCTCTTGATCCTTGGAGGAATACATGCGATTAAAGCTTCTGCCGTCATCGATTTCGACCATCAAGACTTGCCTGGCACAGCGTTCGTCCGGAATCCCGTTCCGCTTGCGCATCTCTTGCCAGGCGGCAGCATGGTAGCCTCGGTTGCCCTCCAGCATTTCGCGAATTTCGTAATGGTTGCGAAGCTCTTGCTCGGACAATATCTGGCTTCGATACTGCTCGATCGGCTTGTAATTTTTACGGGTGAGCAGAACGATGACCAGCGCTCCGGCAAGCACGGCAAGAACAGCCAGCAGCAAGCCCAGATTGGATACGATAGACGAAGAGCGAAACAGCCAGCTGTGATCTTGACCGATATAGAACGTCCACCCGGTGACCGAAGATTTCAATATCGCAATTTGATTGCTGTCGGAGCGATCCGATTCGGCCGGTCTTCCCCATTTCGCCGCGCGATTGTCCAGCACGACAGCGTTGTCGTCGCCCATAATTCTCACTTGCACCAGATCCGGATCATAAGCCCGATTGATCATCTCTCTCAGACCGGCAATGTTGACATTCACAACAATCAAGCCGTCCCTTTCGGAATTCCCCACCTTTCTGAACAGAGAGATGATATGCGCAGAAGCGGGATCCTCGGCGAGCTCCGAGCTGGTTTGGTTCGGGGTATGCACCTGGCTCCACCGATAAGGATTGCCCTCCAGGCTGCGCTGCTCAAGAAAGGAGAATTGTTCGAATTCCTCCAGCGTATACGGACGCGAGTTGCCCAGCACAAGCCCGTCTTTGAAATTGATCAGGTAGATCGATTCGATCAGCCGATTCGCCGCCATAAATTCCTGAATTTGTTCGTAGGCCTTATATTTATTGAAATCGTTTTGCGCATCGGACAGGAAAGCTTTGATCTCCTTGTTGTTCAGCGTTTCGCGCAAAAACATGGTATTGATCATCTGCAAGTTGCTGTCCACGAGCTGCATCACTTCGAGCCCGATCGATTTGCGGGCTTCCTTGATCTGCTTTTCGTTCCGATCGCTCAAGGAGGCGAAATAGAGGAAAAGCAAAATGAAGGTGACTGCAAAAAATACCGGCAGATAACTGAGCAGCAATCGGTAATACCATGTTTTTCGCATCGGGCTCCCCCTTAACCTGCGCGGTTGCGCATCGAGCGAAGCACGGACTCGACATGCTCCAGCGTCAGATCAATCTCTTTATCCGTGTGACTATAACTGATATGATTCCGTTTTAAATTCATCGGAAGTTTGAAAATTCCTCTTTCCAGCAACGCGCGGCGATACGCGATGAACATGTCGCTGTCGTTATTCTGCAAATCGGTATAGTTTCGCGGCTCGAACTCCATGAAGTAGGTTAAGAACACGGAACCAAACCCGGCCACGCAAGATTTGATGCCAAGTCTGCCGTGGATATCCCGCAGCCCATCGCGCATCCTGTCTCCCAGCCGATAGAGATGCGCATGCACGTCTTCCCGTTCCATGTATTCAATGGTGGCGATCGATGCCGCCGTTCCAACCGCATGGCCGTTGTAAGTACCGGCAAACCATACATCTCCGCCCGTGCGCGTATTGAATCTCTGCATGTACTCCCGTTTTCCCGCAATCGCCGCAATCGGAAATCCATTCGCCATCGCCTTGCCCATCGTCGTCAAATCCGGCGTCACTCCCGCAATCTGTTGGTAGCCGCCCAACGCATGACGGAACCCCGTGATGACTTCGTCGAAAATAAGCACGATTCCATGTGTCGAGCATAATTGGCGCAAGCCCTCAAGAAATCCGGGCCGGGGCATGATGCAGCCGATATTGTGCGGAACAGGTTCCACGATCAGAGCCGCTACTTCTCCCCGATGCTGCTGCATCGTCCGTTCAACATCGTCAAGGTCGTTAAATGTGCAAACGAGGGTGGCGTCGATCGCTTCCTCCAACATGCCGGCAGATCCGGGATCCCGCTTGCCGATCATGTCCCATGCGCTTAACATATTGCGGGCGACATAATCGTGCCAGCCATGATAGCAGCCCTGGAACTTGATCAGCTTGCTTCTCCCCGTAACCGCACGCGATAGCCGTATGGCATGATAGGTCGCTTCCGAGCCGGAGTTGCATAACAAGACTTGATCGGCGGACGGCACATGCTCGCAGATTTTCCGTGACAGTGTCGTTTCCAAATCCGTCGTTCCCGTCCCGAACAAATCGGTGCGATGAAGGGCTTCAACTACTTTTTCGTTTACGTACGGATGATTGTGGCCGAGAACGAAAGGCCCGAACGCCGCTTGATAATCGATATATCGATTGCCGTCGGCATCCTGGATATACGCCCCCTCGGCGCGGGTAAAGACAAGATGCGGCTCCAGGTTGCGGATCGAGGTGTGAACGCCGCCCGGGGTATATTGCAAGGCTTCCTCGTACCGGCGCTCGCTTTCCATACAGTTCATCCTAAAAACTCCTTATCATCATATTATAACTATTGTTCAGTATACTGAATATATTCTGAAATACATGCAGTGTCAACTACGAAGTCAGGTGCTCGTCTTATTATTCATCATTGACTTTTCCTGATTCCCACTATATATTCAATATACAAAATACCATTCATAAATATGAGGGATGACGCTGTGACGATTAAAATCAGCATTATCGGCGCGGGCACCGCCATGTTTTCCTTAAGTCTGCTCAAGGATATTTGCTTGACACCGAACCTCGCCGGCGCAACCGTCAGCTTCATGGATATCGACGAAGAACGGCTGACGAATGCCTTCCAGCTCTGCAAGCGTTATGCCGGGGAGACCGGCATCCGGCTGCAATTGGAGAAAACCTCGAATCGCAGGGAGTCGCTGCAAGGCGCGGACTTCGTCATTAACGCAGCGCTTGTCGGCGGCCATCAAAGGCTGAAGGACGGATGGGCGATTGCCCGCAAGCACGGTTACCGATTCGGCGGCAGCCTGCATGTCGTTCATGATGAAGGGATTTGGATCAACTTTTATCAGTTGCAATTAATGGAAGATATCCTGAAGGACATGCTGGAAATCTGTCCGAAGGCATGGTATATGCTTGTCGCCAATCCGGTCATGGCCGGCGTCACCTATTTAAAGCGCAAATACCCACAGGCGAATATCGCAGGATTTTGCCACGGATTCAACGGCGTTCGATATGTCGCCCAAGTGCTGGGTCTGGAGCAGGAGCATATCTCTTACGAGATGTCGGGCGTCAATCACTTCTTGTGGCTGACATCCTTCCGTTACAAGGGGGAGAACGCTTATCCGCTGCTGGATCGGTGGATCGCAGAGCAATCCGCCGAATATCACGACAAATGCAGCGTCAGCGACGGCATGGGGCCCAAGGCGATTGATCTGTACCGAAGGTTCGGCGTGTTTCCGATCGGCGACACCGGCAACCCCGGCGGCGGCTCCTGGCCGTACTGGTACCATACGGATGACGAGACGGAACGCAACTGGAAAGAAGATCCTGAGCGCTGGTATGGCTGGTATTTCGATCATGGCATCCGAGAGGTGCAGAAGATCAAAGAAGTGAGCGAAGATCTGAACTGCCGCGTCATGGACGCATTTCCCGCCAAGCATTCCGGGGAAACGATGATCCCCTTCATCGAGGCGATCGCCTGCGACGTCCCTCGTGTGCTGTACTTGAACATACTGAATGACGGCGAATTCGTAGCCGGCATTCCGCGCGACTTTCAGGTGGAAATCCCCGTCTATGTCAATGGATCGGGCCTGCACGGCATGCAAGCCCGCGCGCTGCCCCGGCCGGTGCTGAACTATGCGCTCCGGGATCGCGTGGCGGTTGTCGAAATGGAACTGGCTGCTTATGCGCAAGAAAGTTATGAGCTTCTTTTGCAGGTCATTCTTATGGATCCTTGGACGCAATCGGAAGAGCAAGCGCGCTCTTTTCTGGATGATTTGCTGTCACAAGCCTGGCTGCCCGAAATGCGCGCCCATTATCGGAAAGGACGATAAGCCATGAGCGAACCTTTTAACGGCTTGGGCATGCACCCCGGCAATTTGTGGAGACTTTCAAATGCACGCACGCGATCGCTGTCTGCGGAAAACCCGAACGGAGCCAAAGGCGGCGGGGCAAGAAGCGACGCGCATCCGGACAGCCCCGCCCGCGAGCTGGGCAAAGGCTGGAAGTGCAGCCCTTGCGTGAATGTCGGGCCCGGCGAGACGCGCCTCATCGCGGATTTAGAAGGCCCAGGAGCGATTCAAAGCATGTGGTTTGCCGGATATGTCGGGCGGGATTTCATCTTGCGAATTCATTGGGACGACCAGGAACTTCCCTCGGTGGAAACGCCTTTGCCCGATTTCTTCGGATTGCCTTGGGTCAGCAATGAGATGTTCGCCATGAAAGGGCCCTACGTTCATCTCAATTCTCTGATGGTGACAGTCAATCCGAATAAAGCGTTGAATTGCTATTGGGAGATGCCGTTCCGCAAACGCTGTCTCATCACCATCGAAAATCGGATGCCGGCCGGCAGCGCGCCTCAGATGTGCTTTTATCAAATCAACTATACATTAACCGAAATTCCTGACGACGCCGCTTACTTCCATGCACAATTTCGCCGCACAAACCCGCTTCCCTACAAAGAAGCTTATACGATCGTCGACGGGATTCAGGGGTGCGGACAATACGTCGGGACGTCGATGGGTTGGGGAATTCACAACAGCGGGTGGTGGGGCGAAGGGGAAATCAAATTTTATATGGATGGCGACGACGATTATCCCACGATATGCGGCACCGGCACCGAAGATTATTTCGGCGGCGCATTCGATTGGGAGGTTGACGGCAGTTACCGTGAATATTCCACCGCCTACGCCGGCATGCATCAAGTATTGAAACCGGACGGGCTTTATCGCTCCCAGCACCGGCACGCCATGTATCGATGGCACGTGGTCGATCCCATACGGTTCGAGCGCGATCTTCGCGTGACCATTCAAGCGCTGGGGTGGCGCAGCGAAGGCCGGTATTATCCAGGCATGCACGATATTTGTTCGGTAGCTTATTGGTACCAGACGTTGCCTGCCGCACCGTTCCCTGCATTGCCTGGCCGGGATGAAGTCGAAGTGGTATAGAAGAGGGAGGAGACGAAATGGCGGAACATCACAATAGAAGCCGACGGCTGCGCGGCAAAACGGCCATCATCACAGGAGCGGCAGCCGGCATCGGGCTGGGGACGGCGCAATTGTTCGCCGAGGAAGGCGCTTCGCTGATCCTTGTCGATCGCAACGCGGACAAGCTGGAGCAAGCCGCCGAGCAAGCGAGATCGCTCGGCGCCGCGTGCGAGACCGTTCCCGGAGACGTCGCGCAGCAAGAGACCGCCCGGCAGGCGGCGCAACTCGCGTCGACGGTATTTGGAAAGCTGGACATCGTATTCAACAATGCGGGCATCATGCCGCTCGGCAACCTGCTGGAATACCCGGAATCCTTGTGGGATGCTGTCATGAACGTGAATGTGAAAAGCATGTTTCTGATGGCCAAGGTCACCATTCCGCTCATGCTGCAAAGCGGCGGCGGGTCGATCATCAACATGTCATCCGTCAATGCCTTTCTTACCGAGCCGGATCATGCCGCCTACACGAGCTCCAAGGCGGCCATCATCGGGCTGACCAAGCAGATCGGGGTCGAATTCGCCGCCAGGGGCATCCGCTGCAACGCCATCTGCCCGGGGTGGGTGGAGACCGATATGAATCTGAGGCTCGCCGAAGAGCTTGGCGGCATGGATCGATTGACGCCGATTATCCAAAAGCAGCAACCGCTCGGCCGCATGGCGACTGTGCGGGAAGTTGCCCAGACCGTGCTGTTTCTGGCATCGGACGATTCCTCCGCCGTTACCGGCTCCTGTCTATACGTCGACGGAGCTTGCTCGGCTTCCATCTGACGAAGCGGGAGGCGACATACAGCCAAGCTCCCTGGAAATGCGCGCAGCGCACGCAGCGACCGCCTGGCCCTGCATCGGAATCTTCATCACAGGCAAGTGGTGAACGGTGGAGGTCAGGCTGATCGCAGCGGCGACCGCACCGGCTGCGTCATAGACAGGGGCGCCGATGCAGCGTATTCCCTCTTCCATCTGCTCATCCTCTACAGCGTATCCAAGCTGCCGGGCCAGCCGAATATCCTCGAGCAGTTCCTCGGAATTTCGATACCCTTTTGCCGTCAGCTGCTCCATGCCGTTCACCAACATGGCAGTCAATTCCTCGTCATCCATGCCGACAGCAAGCGCTTTGCCGACGCCTGACGCATAAAGAGGCAGCGATTGCCCGATCGTCGTGGCGAATCGTATGAACCCGTCCCCTTCTACTTTGTCTATGTAGACGGGCTGGCTGCCGATCAGCACCGCCAGATGACAGGTGAATGGCGTGCCTTCGACAAGCTCCTTCATATAGGGGCGGGCAACGGATCTCACATCGATCTTATTGTAGAACTGAACGCCCAGCAGGAAAATTCCATAGCCGAGCTTAAAGTTGTTGTCCGTGGACCTCTCAATCAAATGATGCTTCTCCAGCGTGTTGAGGATCACGAACGCGGTCGATTTCGGAATTTGCAGCTGTTCGTGAATGCTCGGGATCGACATGCTCCCTTCAGTCGCAATCGCCTTTAATATTTGAATCGATTTCTCCAGCGCGGGCACAGAATATTCGTTTTTGGCAGCCATGTGCGGGGTCCCCTTTTCGTTTTGCTCCGAGTAATTTGCTCCGAGTCGCTTGGCGGCTCTTATCCTCTGCCGATCACGGGCGGAACCAGCTTGGCTTCGGATGGGCTCGCAGGGCGCATGAAGTCCAGGTCACAGCCTTGCTCCGCTTGAAGCACATGATCGGCAAACAGCTTGGCATAACCCCTTGCATGGGGCTGCGTCGGCGGGATTCGGCCATGAAGCCGATCCTTGATCTCTTGATCCGACACCGATAACTGAAGGCGGCCTTCCTCCACATCAAGCTCAATCTCGTCTCCGTTACGGACGACGGCCAGACAGCCGCCGATCGCCGCTTCCGGGGACACATGCAGGATGACGGTGCCGTAGCTTGTGCCGCTCATGCGCGCATCGCTGATGCGAACCATGTCCCTGACACCTTGCTTCAACAGCTTGGCGGGAATCGGAATCTCTCCCCATTCCGGCATGCCCATCGCCGCCGGTCCGCAATTGCGCAGAATCAGAATCGTGGAAGCGTCGACCGGCAAGTCGTCGCGGTCAATCTCATCCATCATCTGCGTATAGCTGTCAAAGACATAAGCCGAACCCTTATGCCGCCACAACGTCCGAGAACTGGCAGACGGCTTGAGGATTGCGCCATTCGGCGCCAAGTTGCCTCGCAATACTTTGATCCCCGATTCAGCGCTGAACGGACGGTCCAAGGACGCGATAACATCTTCATCTATGGCCGGCTGACAATACACATCCTCCAGCGTCCGGCCAAGCGCCGTCAAGCATCGCCCGTGAAGCAGCGGCAGCAGCTCATGGATGACCGCGGACAGACCTCCCGCCCGGTAAAAAGCATCCATGCCATAGCGTCCGCTCGGCTGCAAATTGGCAAGCAGCGGAACATGCCCGGACAATTCCGCGTACAAATCGAGCGGCAGACGAATTCCGCGGCGTCCGGCTATGGCCGTCAAATGCAGCACCGCATTCGTCGAGCCCCCCAATGCCGCGATCAGCCGAATCGCATTATGAAAAGCTTCTTCCGTCAGCACACGATCGGGCGTAAAGCCCTCCCTGACCATTTCTACAATTCTCCTTCCCGTCTGGACCGCCGCTATGCGGCGACGGGAATCGACAGCGGGAATGGCGGAGGTGCCCGGCAGCATCATGCCCAATATTTCCGACACGCTCTTCATGGTCGACGCCGTGCCCATCACGGGGCATCCACCGAAGGAGCAGGACAGGGAGGAGGCAAGAAGCCGCATATCCTCCTCGCCGATTTGTCCCGCTTTATAGTTCTCCATATATTTCCACAGATCCGTGCCGTAATTGACCTCGTTCCCTTTGAAATAAGCCGTTGTCCGATGACCTGCCGCCAGTTGAAGCGTCGGCAGGTTGCAGCTCGCGGCCGCCATCAACTGCGCAGGCGTCGTCTTGTCGCATTCGCACAGCATGACGATGCCATCGATCGGTTGTGAGCGAATCAGTTCTTCCAGATCCATGGACATGAGGTTGCGCAAAGGAAGATCGGACGGCTTGACGAAATCCGCGGGAATGGTCATCGTATGCATTTCCAGCGGGTATCCGCCTGCCATCAGGATCCCTTTCTTCACATGCTCGACCCACTCCCTGTGCGGCGCATTGCAACTGTTCAGATCGCTCCAGGAGTTAAAGATGCCGATCATCGGCTTGCCCGCATAGGCTTCCGGCTCGTGGCCGCACGCCCGCATGGCCGTCTCCAGTTGAAACCTGGTTTCGTAGGAGGAATGTTGAAACCAGTCCTGGCTTCGCAAGTTCATAGTGATCCGCCTTTTACGTTCGTATTCGTCGTCGCGGTTGATTCCAGCATATTCACGATATCGGACATTCGGTGTTCCGGTGTAACCTTAAGCGACGCAAGCCGTCCTTCCTTCCACTCGGCTTCCACCGTTGTGCCGAATGCTGCATGCAGTTTAAACCGAACATCCCAACTGCGCGGCCATGCCGGAAAAAGGAGGAGTCGGGAGCCTATGCATTGCAGCAGCATTTCCTGCAGCGCAATCATGCCGGACCCGCCCCAATTATGATCCGGCAGCCAATCGTGTCCATCCTCGCCCCAAAAGGCGGGAAACCGCATATTCCCGTCTTCGAGCTTGAGTCGGACATTATTGGCCGCTTCGTCGGTCAGTCCGAGCCGCGCGCAAAAGATCGGATCCTGGTGCCAGCTGACATGATTTTTCTGATCCGGCGCATCCGCGCCATAATGCCATGTATCGATCGCCGTCTGCAGTTGCTCGTCGCCGATCGCGATCCGGTCGTACGGAAATACCGGATACAGTTGCGGCAGCTCGCAGTTGATTTTGTGCGACCAATAATGCGCCGGCGCAATCAACCGCCTTCCCTCGCGTTCCCGGTACGCAATCGGGGGAATTCGGCCAAGCAGCTGTTCATAATACGTTTTACGCGCCATGTTCGTCCGTATTTCAGGCAGCTCCAGCAAGGCGTCTACGACTGCGCGCAATCCCGCGAGCACGTCCGTCGGATTGGCGGCATCTTTATAAGTCTCGCAAGCCGTGGACGGAAAGATGACGAGGCGCCCTTGTTCATCGAGCCGATGGGTCGTATTCACTTCGTGCCGCCATTGATAATGCTCGTCATAGAATCGGACGGCGCTTTCAATAAAAGGCAAATACTCTTCGATGCCATCCTGACTGTATCTGGCATATTGCAGCATCATATAAGACCACTCCAACTGGCCGGAGTATTGATATCGAATCCAGGGGCCGATCAACTCGGTGGCGTCGAAAAGGCGAGGACGGGTATGCGTCGCATCCGCGGTGTGGTCCCACCCCCAGCCCCAGCCGATCGGCAATCCGAAATTTTCGACCTGTTCGGCAAAGGAGCAACCGTCGTGTCCCCAATAATATTGCGTTCGCGCCTCGGCATTGCCAAGCGCCTGGCGATACAGCTCGAACTGAGGCTTCATCATGCCGAAATCGCCCGATTTCAGCATCGGCCAATAGACAAGACGCTGATTTTGCGCCACCATGCTGCCGCCGCCCCATCGTCTGTAATCAGGGCCGGCGCCGGACAGCGCCGGGTCGGTATAGTCGGGGTCGACGGTAAACAAGCCGCCATTGAATTTCGTCGGCGCTTCGCCGCAAGCGTTGCAGCCCAGCATGTAACGGAACAATTGGTAATTTCGCCCGATATTCCATGCAGCGCGGGAGGAACCGACAGCGTCCGCTCGCCCGTTCTGTCGATCATCCTTGACCACGACATAGCTGCGCTCCCAATAGGCATGCCACCACTGCAACGCCAAGCGATCGGAATCGTCCCGGTCCGTTGCCGCGTGTTCGCAGAGTTCCTGTAAGCCAAGATGCCAAGCTTCCGTATTTTCGCACCGCACGGTATGCAAGCATACCATGAGGTGATGCCGCTGCATCGCCTGTTCACTGACAAGCCGATAGGATTGATAGGCAGTCCCCGCATAACAGCCGTTGCCGATACCCGACGGCACCATCCCCTCACCGAGCATGGCGCCGCCGAATAGGAGATTCCGCTGCGGATTCCACAGCTTCGACTTGATCGATGTCAGTCCTTGCTGTTCTACGAGCCGATCAAACAACAGCTCATCCGGATGGTTGCGATGGTAAAATACGACGCGGTCCGCCAGCATTTGTACGTGGTCCGGCTGTGTCAGCACTTGTCCCGGATAGGTATACCAGCTCACTGCGGCCATCTTAGCGGCAGCCGACAATTCACGTGGTGCAGTGCGCCAGGTTTCATATCCGGCAGTCATCACGAGACCCGCGCTTGCGGTTGCTTCCACGTGAATGACTGGACGATGCGTCTCCGCCCATATTTGCAACAGGATTTCCATGTCCGAACATCGGCCTTTTATTTCGATCCGCCCGTCCTGCAGGCGCAGCGCCTGCTGAAACTTCGCTTGCTCCGCCAGCGGGTTGGGGTCGAACGTCAGCCGAATGCGCCCCAATTTCAACAATTGATTATTCTCGTCGAGGCAGCCGCTGCGGCCGATGTAAAACAGCAGTTCCCCCTGCTCCACCCACACGTTCAGCCCCGTATCATATCCGCCGACCGGCATCGATTCACCGGCATGCCGACTTTGGCTTGTCCATTCTATGTCGTAGCTCGAAGGAATCGCCACCTACATTCTCCTCCACGGTCGACGATTTTGACTGCACACTCTATGACTGATCATTCAGTCAGATTTGCGCTTATTTAAGTAGGCTGTATTCCAGATCATTGCCCGTTTGGTTGGGCAATCCGGCGCTTGGAGTGCTCGCGGGACGTGATTGCCCGGTTTGGTTGGGTAATTCGACGCTTGGAGCGCTCGCGGGACGTGATTGCCCGGTTTGGGAGACTGTCGATTAATGGATAACAGCATGCATTCCGCACGAAGCATCGCTCTTTCGCCTAGCCATCCGTCGTAACGGAACACAGCGCCTTTATCCGGTGAAGAGGGTCCCGCTCTGGGCTTTAACGGAACACAGCGCCGCTATTTCGCGGTTTTCCAGTGATTTTGGCAACGTTTGTCGTTGATAAGGTCCTACCGTTCCGTTAGCTTTTCCAAAACATCCTTTATTTCCGTTTAACGCTCTTGAGTTCCGTTGCGCTGCCTGCACAGGTTGTTTTGCCCGCTCCACTGTCCATCGACAGTCACTTTGGTTGGGCAATCCGGCGCTTGGAGACCTCGCGGGACATGATTACCCGATTTGGTTGGGTAATTCGGCGTATCTCACAAATTATAATTGACGTTCAAAATATTGAATGAATTGTGTAATCTCCGTGGATACGATTAAGTAATATCAGTATCTTATGTGGAAGGACTATCACAATTCACGAGTGACATCTATTTCGATCTTTAAACTTCGATCTGTAAACGTCATCCCATATGCTAAATATAGTTCCAGACTGCAGAAATGTCAATGTCATGTAAAAATAAAAAACACGGACTGTTTGAGCCAAAGTGGTGCATAACTTGCAATTCAAGCGGCCTGATCTCCCATTGGGTTCATGGCCTGCAGGAATCAATGAAGCGGGAACAGCGCCTTTAATTTTGAGGGAAGGCGTCAGTCAAAGCGAAGATTGGTTGGCGAGGCGGCACTAGTAGAACGATCCTGAAGTAACGTTATTTAAACTCTGCAACCGGGTTTTGTCGGGTTAGGGACCACGTTCGCAGTCGCTGGGATGCTGCAACCGGGTTTGGTCCTATGCTTGCCCCACAACGCTTCCATATAAATGGAAAATGAAAATAGGACTCGCCAAGATCATCATAGGCCGTTACGATAAAAGTAACATAAACCCGTCAAGGTGGTCTCGATATGAAAATAGCCAACACCTCCCCGTCCCCGACCCTTGCGTCATTCGACTACTTCA